>ERZ772946.99-NODE-99-length-43621-cov-28.9089_pt1 | contig 43621 bp, 62 predicted proteins | sample MGYA00511680_ERZ772946 | MGnify/ENA primary metagenome ERZ772946 (study PRJEB29015, sample SAMEA2737918) | human oral metagenome | biome: human oral; feature: human-associated habitat; material: dental | place: China | collected 2016 ... | reverse complement strand
AGTAGCGCATGACTGTTAATCATGATGTCGTAGGTTCGAGTCCTACTGGCGGAGTTAGAAAAAAGAACACCATTGGTTTTTTTTTTTTGTTTTAGTTATGTGATTATTAGTCCGTCTCGCTCCGTGAGGTGCGCGTCGAAGATTATACCAAAAAACTCCAAGCGCGAAACAATAAAGGTGTTCAAGCCAATTGTAAAGCGAAAGGAGAAAAATATGGCACAAAAGGCTCATAGTTTATCGCACACAAAGTGGCAAGGTGTTAAGATTATTGAAGGTCGCTTAATGCCAGACCATGTACATATGTTAGTAAGTATTCCACCTAGAATTAACGTTGTAAGTTTCATGGGTTATTTAAAAGGTAAAAGTGCACTCATGATGTTTGATAGACACACCAACCTCAAGTATAAGTTTGGGAATCGGCATTCTTAGGTGAAAGGTTACTACGTGAGTACAGTAGGACTTAATGGAGCCACAATTAAGAAATATATTCAAGAGCAGGAAAAGTATGATACTGCACTAGATAAATAGAGTGTAAAAGAATATGAGGATCCCTTTAGGTATAGTGGTAAGTAACACTCAAGCCTCTTTGAGAGGTAAGTGACGAGTCAAGAGCAATAAGGCTTGAACAATGTAAAAGCGAGGATCTTTTGGCGCTGGCTGATAATTTGGGCTTATATCCCTAGTGCATACTACCCATTAGAGGATGGTTATGATTTTATAAATGAAGTAAACTTCTCAAAATTCAAAACTTAATTTTTGCATCTATAAATGCCTCTTTATTTTATTTTCAGTTCGTTTAGCTTTAAATTCTGCTTTTATAGGATTTAAAGCTTTTTTTGTTTTTATTTTTGTTAGACTAGTGTTAATAATAAGAAAGGGATTTTTTATATGCTTCAAAAATTTTATGATCGAGCATTTGTCTTTTTGAAACTTGTTGAACAAGAATATGCTTCTTTAGGCCAGAGTTGTGCAGAGTGGGAATCACTTCATCTTCGTTTTTTACTTTATTACTTGATAAGATTTAGAATTACAAGTGTTAAAGACTTTAATTTATATCATTTTCAGACGGCCTATCGCTTGTATCTTGATAAATTCTTTCTAGAAGGTGCTATCCTAAACTAGTGAGGATCATATATATCATTTTTCACGAACGATAACGAGCATTGAATTTGTGAATTTAAGGTTTTTATTTAAAATTTAAGGTTTTGAATTTTATAATTTACAGAAATTCCAAATCTTTTCTATTGTTTCTTCTTGATAAAAAAGTGTTTTTTTCTTATAATAAATTGTAAGATATAATTGCGGGTGAAATTCCTGCCATGTATATGAGAAAGGACGAGCTCCTAGTAGCCCAGACGAATTTTATTATGACTTCAGTTGTTGTTGTAGGTACCCAATGGGGCGATGAAGGTAAAGGGAAAATTACAGATTTTCTTTCAGCTAATGCAGAAGTGATTGCTCGTTACCAAGGTGGTGACAATGCAGGTCACACGATTGTGATTGATGGCAAGAAGTTTAAATTGCACTTGATTCCATCAGGTATTTTCTTCCCTGAAAAAATCTCTGTTATTGGGAACGGAATGGTTGTAAATCCTAAATCTCTTGTGAAAGAGTTGAGCTATCTTCATGAGGAAGGTGTGACAACTGATAATTTGCGTATTTCTGATCGTGCCCATGTCATTTTGCCTTACCATATCGAGTTGGATCGTTTGCAAGAAGAAGCTAAGGGCGATAATAAAATCGGGACTACTATCAAGGGTATTGGCCCAGCTTATATGGATAAAGCTGCTCGTGTTGGGATTCGTATTGCTGATCTTTTGGATAAGGATATTTTCCGTGAACGCTTAGAACGGAATCTTGCGGAAAAGAATCGTCTGTTTGAAAAATTGTATGACAGTACCCCTATTTCAATTGCTGATATTTTTGAAGAGTACTATGAGTATGGCCAACAAATCAGGCAGTATGTGACAGATACGTCCGTTATCTTGAACGATGCGCTTGATAATGGCAAACGTGTGCTTTTTGAAGGTGCGCAAGGTGTTATGTTGGACATTGACCAAGGTACTTATCCATTTGTTACTTCATCAAATCCTGTCGCTGGTGGTGTGACAATCGGTTCTGGGGTTGGTCCAAGTAAGATTGACAAGGTTGTAGGTGTATGTAAAGCCTATACGAGCCGTGTAGGGGACGGACCTTTCCCAACTGAATTGTTTGATGAAGTGGGAGATCGCATTCGTGAAGTAGGTCATGAATACGGTACAACAACTGGCCGTCCACGTCGTGTGGGTTGGTTTGACTCAGTTGTGATGCGCCATAGTCGTCGTGTATCTGGTATTACCAATCTTTCATTGAACTCTATTGATGTTTTGAGTGGTTTGGATACAGTGAAAATCTGTGTGGCCTATGATCTTGATGGACAACGTATCGACTACTATCCAGCTAGTCTTGAACAGTTGAAACGTTGCAAACCTATCTACGAAGAGTTGCCAGGTTGGTCAGAAGACATCACTGGAGTCCGTAATTTGGAAAATCTTCCTGAAAATGCGCGTAACTATGTTCGTCGTGTTAGCGAGTTGGTTGGTGTTCGTATTTCTACTTTTTCAGTAGGTCCTGATCGTGAACAAACTAATATTTTAGAAAGTGTTTGGTCATAGGAAATTTTTAAGATTAGTTTAAGATAGGTCGGGTATACTATAGACAGTTACAAGAAGACCTCCTAACTTGTTGTAACAAATATCCTAAACTTTTCTTTTTCATAATAATCTCCCTATTAAGTCACCCCATTGGGTGGCTTTTTTTGTCTTGGGAATCATGATATAATAGAATCGACAAGTAGGAAAAGGAAAAATCGATGAATTATACAGTTGAAGAAAAAGAAAGCTTCATGAGAGAGGCCTTGAAAGAGGCAGAGATTGCTCTAGAACACGATGAAATTCCAATTGGCTGTGTGATTGTCAAGGATGGAGAAATCATTGGTCGTGGGCATAATGCGCGCGAGGAGTTGCAACGGGCGGTTATGCATGCAGAAATCATGGCCATAGAGAATGCGAACGTGAGTGAAGAGAGTTGGCGTTTGCTGGATTGTACACTTTTTGTGACTATAGAGCCGTGTGTTATGTGTAGTGGGGCTATTGGACTTGCCCGTATTCCAAATGTAGTCTACGGGGCTAAGAATCAGAAATTTGGTGCAGCTGGAAGTTTGTACGATATCTTGACAGATGAGCGTCTCAATCATCGTGTAGAGGTCGAAATGGGAGTTTTGGAGAGTGAGTGTGCAGCGATTATGCAGGACTTTTTCCGAAATCGACGGAAAAAATAATTTCTCTTTAAAAACAGAGGGGAATGTGGTATAATAAATAGTGGAGCAACAGTTCTGCGTGAAGCGGGTCAGGGGAGGAATCCAGCAGCCCTAAGCGAGTGTGAATTGTGTGCTCTTTTTTCGTGCACTTTAAAAACCCTTTAAAATCAACACTTTAAGGGGTTTTTGTTTGTCTTGTATAAGAAAAAGGGGCAGACGAGGGGCACAATTTAAAATTTTATCTTGTCTAACTTGCTAGATATGTCTGATACCATTTTTTGGGTAACGTGAGAATAAATCTCTAGTGTGGTCTTTGAGTCGCTATGCCCTACTCTGTCCATGATAGCAGTCAAGGGGATACCTAATTCAGCAAGTAGGGATATATGAGAGTGTCTGAACATATGTGTAGTGATGTTCTTATCTATGCCAATTTTCTGGCCATGTCTTTTCAATGCACCAATAACCCGAGCATTTGTTATTGACTCTCCTAAAGTATTTATAAAAATAAAATCTGTATCAAATCCATTTGTCGCATTCTCTATTATCTGCTCTTTGATGATGTCTAACACTTTTTGAGGTGCTGTTATAACCCTATCAGACTTGATTGTCTTTGGTGTAGTTCTCTCTTTTTGTCTGAAATCGTATGTATGCTTGATGTGAATGGTCTTTTTAGAAAAATCTATATCCTCCTTGTAATTTAAGGCAGCCAGCTCTCCATATCGCATGCCAGTAAGAAAAAGAACTTTGGCTATTCGGATATACTTTGTAATTCGATAATCACATAGGGCCTCTTCTTTTAAATTTTGGATGAACAACTTAAACTCTTTCTGATCTAAGTATTTTGTATTTTTCTTTCTGAGATCTTCAGTTGTAATTACCTTTCTAGGCATTTCAACAAATAGCATTTCATTTGTATCAATATAATTCATTCTGACAGCGAATTTCATTATCTGATTAAGCTTGAACTTGATTTTAGAAACATAGTTATGAGACCTTCCATCTTGTAATAGCTGATCTATCACTTTTTGCAATAATCGTCTATCAATGTTTCTAACTAAATAGTCGCCCTCTATCTGCTTTAAAATCTCTTTTTTAACATTCTTTGAAGCGTAGACGGTTGAGTTTTTAACACCGTGTTTCCAATTTTCCTCAAATTCCTCATATAGTTTTTCAAAAGTTATATCAGAAACAAAATGTTGTTTTTCTCCTAATTTTTGATTTATTTTCTCTTGTAACAAGATGGCAGCTTGATTTCTTGCCTGGGGAGTTTTCTTCTCCATGGTCACTGAAACTTTTTTTAATTTCTCAGTATATGGATCTTTATATCGCTCAAAAAATTTGTATTTTCCGTTGGGAAGTTCTTCCATCCACATTGCGTTTACCTCACTTTTTTGTTAAAATGGGTATAAGAAAACGACCTTTTGAATGGTTGTTTCTTATACGTAAGTTCCTCACACTCAGAGTCGCCAAACTTTGCGAGTGTGGGTTTTTTTATTTACGAATTATGAACGATAACGTCCAATGCTCCCATGATTCGCTGAGCGTTTTCGACTGCTTCTTTGTACTCTTTCGAAGTGTTCTTTACTGGTTTTCTAATCAAGTCAATAAATACGACTGGTTTGGTGAAGTCGTTTGAGGTCACACGGACTGTCATGTTTAAAATTTTAGAAGTTGATTTTCTTTTTGCTACAATACCGCCTGCGACAGCGCCAATCGCACCAAACATAGCGCCTGCAATCAATGCTTGACCAACTCCTCCAGAAACAACCGTTTGATTATTGATAATCAATTCATACGATACTAAATCCTCAAATGAATACCAATCTGTGTCATTCTTATCTTTCTTAACCAAGGACGGTATCAAAGACAATCCCATCGTTCCCATTGCAAGCCCTGCTTTTAACGAGCCTTTAATTGCTCCTCCGACCAATCCTGAAGAGTCTTTTGCTTTTTGAGCTCCATGAATACGATAGGTACGGTTATATCTATCAATTTCAAGTGGACCTACTTTGTCCGTCCGTCTACTTCTTGCAGCAGGAGTAGGAGAGACTGGTTTTGTAGTTGTTTGAGGTTGTTCAGTCGGTTCTTGGTTAGCGATAGAATAACCGCAATTTGGACAGAACTTGTATCCTTCTACTGGATTGCCACATTCAGGACAAAATTTCATAATAACCTCCAAAATAATAACTATTTAGAATCCTTTATGCTCTTTTTTCTACCCATAGCCGACGAGGTTATGGGTTTTTATTTTTCTCAATACCTCGCCACAATGCACCAGCTATCACATCTGCTTTTAACATTACACGTCAATATCATAATATTGTTGTAAGATATTGTTCCCTTGTTTGTATTTTGTAACGAGGTCAATAGCTACTCGTCGTTGCTGTTGATCGTCCAATAAATATTCATCATAGCTCAATATCCGATAATGAACAAAATCAACTAATCGATTAAAAAGGGCATTATCGCTGATTGTATTTGCTTGTTTAATTTGCTCGTATGAGTGCTTGTTTTTGAGGTGCCAGACCATGCGCTCATTATTGATGTAAAAGAGAGAGGCCATGGTGTTAGCTTCTATCTCTAGCGGATTGCTCTGGTAGTTGTTAGCGCAAGCGAGGGCGACCTCATCAGAACGACCCGTGCTAAAATGGGCTGCAATATGGGCTAATTCATGCAAAATGGTAAAGATAACTCGTCTTTTGATATGTGTTTGATTGATATAAACAAGGTACTTTTCTTTTTCTTTGCTATAAATGGTAAAGCCGTCATTGTGTTTACAGATGATATCATCCAAGTAAGTAACATCTGGATTATTGACAAGCCCTCGATATTTAATGTATTCAGAACTAAGTAGACCGGCTGAAGGGAGCATAGGAAACGGGTCCTTTTCAAAGAAGATAAAATGAAGGTTGTAAGTCTGTTCAAAGTAACGGATGACGTGCTGAAAAGTAACTTGTTCAAGTGAAATATTATTCTGTCGAGACGCTGCTTCGATCACCGGGACAGCGTAATCCCAGTGTTGGATGTACTGTCTACGGGAAATAATTTCTCTAGCCATAATTACCTCCACTTACTGTCATCGTCCATCAGGGTTTTAGCAGTTACCATCAAGCTTTCAATCGCCTTGTTAAAACGAACCTTTTCTTCCTCGGTCATGTTCTGGGTCTGATTTCTGAACGCTGCGACAAGTTCAGTCTCAGCTGGACCAAGATATTCATTTGCCTTGTCATCTTTTGCAATAGTCGGATTATCCGTACGTCCGAGCAGGTAGTCGGTAGATACGTTGAAGTAGTTAGCAATTTCTGCGATACGTTCAGCATTTGGCGTAGAGTTTTTTATCTTATACAGTGTATTTCTGCCATAACCCAAGTCTTCTTCGACTTGTCCAAGAGCTTTTCCACGCTTTTTTGCTAATTCTTTAATTTTTTCAAATGTCTCAAACATTGTTAAATCAACCTTTCTAAGACATTACAAAAAAATTTAACAAATTTGGTGTAAAAAGGTTGACTAATTATCCCAAAAGGTGTAAAATGTTTTTTGTAAGTAAGTTACAACTAAAAAAACAACTAAGAAAATAAATCATAAAAAATGTTTTGGCGAACGGTATTTATAGATTTATCATTGTTTTTATTATGCTTTCATTTTAGCCGATTTGGTGTGAGTTGTCAAGTGTAATGCAGAAAAATAGTTAAAATTTTAGTTGTTTCTTATTTACAAATTAGTAAAGAGGGAGGGACGTATATGCCAGATATCGCAAATGGTCGTGAAAGAGTTAATGCTTTCTTGAAAGAGAAAGGGATCAAAAAAGCAACTCTAGCGGTTGCTTACGGCTTTAAGCGACAGGAAGTGACAAACATTCTAAGTGGAACAACAAAAGGTCCACGAGCGAACAGTTTTATTCTTCAGGTGATTGAAGATTACGGGATTGAGTAGCACAAAAAAGCACCTAACAGAAGTCAGGCGCTAATCAAAATAACTAACTGAATTATAACACGAAAGGAGCAAAAATGGAAGCAGTTGAAATTGTAAGAATTAAAGATGTGATCATTGAAAAAGTCTCTGCTAATGATGAAGAATTGGAACACATCTTTGGATGCTCAAAGCGACAAGCGGGAGACATGAGACGCGAGATGAAGAAGCTACCTAGCCAACAGAAGTATCTTAGGAATGATGGCCAGCTTGTCACGATTAAAGGTTTTGATGCTTATCTGCAATATCGTGGGACTCAAGCTTGGGAAAAAGAAATGGTGAAAAGCAAGAAAATGAGGTCAGTCGGATGAAATTACTAGACAAAATCACAAAATGGTTTTTCAACACAACAAAAATCGAAGTCAACACCGACTGGCGATTGGTTGCGTTGGACTTAAACCGAGAATTGATTGCAGCACAAGAAGAAAAACAAATACTTTATCAGCGCATTGCTGACTTGGAAAAACTTTTAGAGGTATAGAAAAATGGAAATCAAATACATCTATAATCAAACGCCCCTTGGTTGGGTGTGGCAGTTGGTAATTGATGGGTACGAGTTTTTTTATCCATGTGGCGATTTTAAAGCGTTAAAAAAATTCGTCAAATCAGAACTAGAAGTTTTGTTAGACAAAAAAGAAAGTGATAGTAATCACGGCTTGGCATTCCATGCGTGTGGATATAACGGACAAGCACAACAAGAATATATTTCTTATTGGGAAAAACAAGGTTTAAGTGTGTTTTAAGGAGAATAATATGACAGAACCAACTTTAATGAGCCAACTACTCGGATTTGCAACAACCTTTATTTGCTTTTTTGTAGCATTGATGGTCATTGAAAACAACGAGCAGAAAAGAAAAAGGCAAGTGGAAGAACAAGAAATTCTAGACAAAGCGATCATTGAGGTTTACCAACAGGGGCGGAATCAGTTCAACAACATCGCTCGTATGAATCTGAGAAATTCAGATAAACAATTTACGTACGACGTGCAACCGCCTGTAGGACTCGCAAAATGTGTAGAAGAAGGAGTTTAAAATGGTACGAAATAAATTGACAGATTTAACCAATACTCTTTTCGCTCAGTTGGAAGCATTGGACGACAGGGATCTTACTGCTGATGAATTAAAGACGGAACTCCAACGATCAAAACAGATGGTCGCCATTTCAGGTCAAATCCTACAAGCTGGCCAGCTGGCGCTAGATGCTGAAAAATTCAAAGACAAGGTAGGTGAAGTCAATGCCCCGATCGCTTTGCTGGAAGGATGAGTACACGGAGTACATGCACGAGATATGCCCTGGTCGATTAACTCCTGAAGTAACCAGGTTACTAAATGAGAAATTTGGGACGAATTACAACAAGACTCAAATCGGCGGTGTGCGTAAACGTTTAGGATTGCTTGTTGGCGAAGCTTATCAAGGTAAATTGCTGACTAAGGAGCAACATGACTACCTTGTGTCCATCCAAAAAAATAAGATTTCTCGCGATGTCGCAAATGAAATGAACCGAAAATTCGGATTATCACTGACTGAGAAACAGATTAAGAGCTATCGGAGAAATAATAATCTACATAGTGGTTTGACGGGAAGATTCGAGAAAGGTCAGACTCCTTACAACAAAGGGAAGAAGTTTCCGAATCGGCCACCCAATAGTGGTTACTTCAAAAAAGGTAATAGACCTCCGAATTATGTACCTGTCGGTACTATCAACTACACAACAGATGGGTACCCAAAAGAGAAAATTGGAGAACCTAATCAATGGGTTTTGAAGCATCGCAAGGTCTGGGAGGACAATTTTGGTACGATACCAAAAGGGTACTCAATCGTTTTCCTGGACGGTGATAAAACAAACTATGATATTTCAAATCTGGCATGTTTATCTAAAAACGAAATTGCTAGAATGAACCAAAATCATCTATTTACGTCCAATGCTGAATTGACTAAATCTGGTATTGGACTAACAAAACTTACAAATAAAATTAGAGAGGTAGAAAAAAATGGCTAGTTTATATGAACTAACAGGTCAGTTCCTGACAATTTACCAATTGGATATCGATGACGAAACAAAAGCAGACACGCTTGAGGCCATCGATTGGCAAGAACAATTTGAACAGAAAGCAGAAGGATATGCCCATGTTATCAAGAATCTAGAAGCCGACGTGGCCATGTACAAAGCTGAGGAAGAGAGCTTCAAAGCCAAGAAACAAGCGGCACAGAAAAAGCTGGATTATGTCAAGGATAACATTATGACAGCTATGAATGTCACAGGGCAAACCGAAGTTAAGAGCGGTGCTCTTACTATAAAAGTTGCTAAGAATCCAGAATCAGTCAAGGTCAACGAAGATGATCTCCCGAAAAAATATTTTACAAAAAAAGTGACGCTTGCACCTAACAAAAAAACACTCAAAGAATTGCTGAAGGCTGGTAAGAAAATTAAAGGCGCGGAACTTGTCCGGACAGAAAAGTTGGTGATTAAGTAATGGAATTGATGAATAAAACACGAGTAACAGATTCACTAGCAGTTGTGATTGGACCAGAATCGATTGAAGTACTTGTTACAGAAGGATTTCTATTCGATGTTGCGATTCGTTTTGTGAAAGTAGATGAAACAAATCTTGATCAGGGAAATGAAAAGCCGGTATTTACTCCGGAGTACAAACTGGTCACAGTCGCTAAATACAAGGAAAAACCTATTTTTGAATCCGAGGAAGATATTCGAAGATTCGAAAAACAAGCAAAAGAAATTAAGGCGCTATTTGCTTTTGCAAAAGTTAACAAACAAAATTGGTTTAACACGGCCCTTTATCCAGGAGTGCTAACGGAGAAAGTTGGTGTCTGATGAAAATTTTAGCAATTGATCCAAGTAGTAACAAAATTGAAAGCAGCACAACAGGAATTGTACTCTTGGATAATGCGAAGCTGGTTGACTATTGGGTAGTACCTTATGGTGGTGAAAATTTTAAAACTTGGTTTAAGAAAATCGGCCGGAGTCTTGAATTCGACATTGTGGTCGTTGAAAAATTTGAGGTTAGGGACAATGATTATTCCAGAGACAACTCGGTTGTAGAAACTATTGCAGCCATTGAGCTATGCTATCCGAATTTGGTTCTGCAACGAAACGCAGGTTATCAGACAGATATACCAAATGACTTGCTGAAAGCTCTTGGGCTGTGGAACTTTGACAAGAGCCATCACAATGATGTGAGGGCAGCAGCAAGGCTCGGGCTCTTCTATGCCCAACGGAATGACATCGAGGAGGTGATTGTGGACATTGGCAATCGAATTACGCAAATGGCAAGCTGAAGCAGTTAAACGTAGCGACCGTAATTGTCCTGGGCTCTTTCTTGAGGCATACGGCGGCCGTGGCAAGACCATCTGTGCTTTTGAAATAGCAAAGCACAAGTCAGCAAAAAAAGTCCTGGTTATCAATAATCGTTTAGCTATCCTGAACGGATGGAATAGCACTTATCAAAATCTAGGATACAACACTGATTTTGAATTAGAAACGATGACGGACCGTAGATTGCAGAACAGACTTGCAAGCGGTGAGTCTATTGAGTGCGATGTGTTCATTATTGACGAGTGGCAGAACATGTCTAGTGATGCCAACGTGAAGGCTTATCGCAAGGTCAAACGTGGCTATACAGTTGGACTATCAGCAACCCCAATCAGGAAGAAGGGACAAAACTTCTACCCTCTAGAAAAAACATTTTTTGGGATGGCTGATCCTAATCAAAGAGAAAACTGGCAACTAGCCCACGGAAAGATGAAGTATTCCAAGTTCAGCTATTCTAAGCAAGAATGGGATGATTTCCGAGACTATGAAAAATATGTAAGCAATCTGCCCAACTTCTTCCGCTGGGAGGAAGTCGAAGCCATTGAAGAAGCAGAAGAAAATAACGGATTTGAGATTGTCTTTGAACCTATCTGGTGTCTAACTGCTAATCCGGAGGAATTAGATCAATTTAGAAAATTGAACATCGTTGGGAAAAATGGTAAATATGCCATGGCCAAACAGACATTTGGCCGAAAAACTTTTGAGCGATATTTAATCCAGACCGGCTTTGAGATTGACTTCCCAAAGTTGAAGGCTGTTAATGCAGATACTCCAATGCTGCTTCAATTGGATCTTCTACTAGCAAGCAGGACAGAAATGCTGATAGTGAGCAAATCCAAGCAGATTGTAGAGGTTATCAGAGAGCGACACCCGGAAATTGGTATTTGGACAGGAGACAAGAAGGACTCTCTTGAACAGACAAATGTGGTTGCTACAAGCCAGGTTTTGGGTGTAGGAGTTGATGGCCTTCAGCATAAATTTAAAACTATTGTGGTCTTAGACCCCGTTAATCCATCTGATGGAGATTATGACGATTATCGCCAACTTTTATGGCGAGTAACAGGCAGCCGTCAACAACATGACGTGCGTGTCATTGAATTTTATTTCTAAGGAGAATCAAAATGAAACTTTCAAGTGATTATATTGTAATGCGTGACAAACAAAGCGGACATTTTTTAAATGAACTCAAGAACAAGCGTTCTTCATTAGCTACTCAGGCCGGTTTTGTGGATGATATTCGAGGCGCTCTTACAATGCCATATGATTGTTATCTTGAGCAGAAAACAAAGCTAAAAGCATTGGCTAAAGTACACGGAATGGAGATTATTCGGGTTAAAGCCACATTTGAACTTACTTATCCAAATGGTGGCGATGTTTCAAAAATCGAACGTGAAAATACTAAGCCTGGTTTGCTTGATTTATTGAGAAACTTATAAAGGGGGAGATGTATGGTAACAAAACAACAATCCCCAATCTTTGTCACTTTACAGAGCATCCAGCAGAGTTTGGTTGCTCCAAAAGGACAGTATAACAGTTTTGGGAAATATAGCTATCGAAGCGCAGAGGACATCCTAGAGGCGCTGAAGCCAATCTTGCAGGAACACGATGCAGTATTGATTTTACAAGATGGAATTGTGCAAATTGGCGACAGGTACTATGTCGAAGCAACTGCGACTCTTTATGCAGTTGGTGAAACTATTGGGACTACAGCCTATGCTAGAGAAGATGATAGCAAAAAAGGGATGGATGGTAGTCAAGTTACAGGTACTGCATCCAGCTATGCACGTAAGTACGCGCTAAACGGACTCTTTATGATTGATGACAATAAGGATCCTGATGCGGATGAATATCATAATCAGAATAGCCAAGCAGGCCGTACGTCGCAAAAACCAGCTCAAAAAACAAATAGCCAGCAAAAGCAACCGGTTAATGCTCCAGCTAAAAGTAACGGAGCCAAAACAATTACAGGAGCACAGGCTAAAGCCATTCGGACAGAACTCAAAAATATGGCTGAAGCTACAGGGAGTCCTGCTGCAACAATTGGAAAATGGTTCATCGATAAAATGGGTGTTGATAAACCTGAAAGCATTCCATCTGATCGATTGAAGGAAGCTCAGAAGATTATCGCAGATGCGAAGAAAGCAAGAGGTATTGAGTAATGGGATATACGGAACTGGGGCGCAAACGTCCGATTGAATTACAGATTGATTATTATGATAAGATCCTAGTCTATCAGCATCAAGGTGAGATTTGGGGTGTATGTTATAAGCACGGAGAAATTGATTGTGTTTACAACTACACTAAGAACGATTTCTTTTGGCTTGAAATTTCAGATATGTCCTTAAAAGAAATTGTTACTAAAATTATCAAGCCTTTGAAGAGAAATAACCCTGGATTATACTCATTTCATGAGAGTACGTTCAGTAGAATTTTGGAGGTAATAAAATAATGATTAACAATGCTGTACTTGTAGGGCGCATGACCCGTGATGCTGAACTCCGCTATACACCGCAAAATGTAGCAGTTGCGACTTTTACTCTTGCAGTAAACCGTACATTCAAGAGTCAAAATGGCGAACGCGAGGCTGACTTTATCAACTGCGTTATGTGGCGCCAACAAGCCGAAAATCTTGCAAACTGGGCTAAAAAAGGCTCACTTATCGGGGTGACAGGCCGTATTCAGACTCGTAGTTACGATAACCAGCAAGGACAACGTGTCTACGTGACAGAAGTCGTGGCTGAGAATTTCCAAATGTTGGAAAGTCGCAATCAACAAAGTTCGAATGATACATTTGGGAATGGCAACCCGATGGATATTCAAGACGACGATTTACCATTCTAAGGAGTTACTAAATGGGAATGAAAGAACATGCCTTGGCTTATCAAAAAAAAGGATTTTCGGTTATTCCTATTAGTCCTTCGAATAAGCAACCGATGATCAAATTTGCTGATAAACCAGCTATGACTGCGCAAGAAATTGAGGATTTTTGGAGTCAGTATCCGGATAGCAACATTGCTGTTCGGACTGATAAATTCTTCGTTATCGATGTGGACCTGCACGGAAAGGCTAATGGCTATGAGAGTCTGGCTAATTGGGAGCATCTAAACTTGATAACTCCAACCCTGCAGGCGAAGACAGCTAGTGGCGGCAAACATATTTTTTATTTTAAACATCCTGATGTGTCTATGACCCAGATGATTGGCTTTCTGCCTGGTGTGGATATCAAAGCACATCCAAACAATTACGTACTGGTAGCTCCGTCTAAAACTCCCAAAGGTGTCTATACTTGGGACAAGAAAAAGTCCAAAGAGGGGGGCACGATGGTCACGGCTAGTCGATCTCTTGTTATGGCAATTAAGAAGGAATACAACAAAAAGAACTCTGGTAGTGACCTGGATAATATCTACTATCAAATCAGCAAAGGTGCTGGTAAACGAAATAGGACAACTGAATTATTTGAAATGGTTGTCCTAGGTTTCGGCGATGAAGGCAGCAGAAATGATACACTTGCAAAATTTGTAGGCGGACTCTTGAGCAGGTCAGTGGAGCCGAACTGTATACTGCAACTAGCAGAAACAGCCAATAACAATTCAGTAGAACCTCTTAGTCACAAAGAATTAAGTAGGACTGTCGAATCGATGATCAAGAAACACATGAGGGGGGGTGGCCATAATAGGTGATGTTACGAATATTTCAATCAAGCAATTTTCGCGCAGAAAGAAAAAAATCTTAGATGAAGAAGGTGAACAGATTGAAATTGAATCTATTGTGGCTGACAGTCCTAGAAATGTTCTTCTTGCAATGAAGAGCGATAACAAGCTCAACGACTTTCTCAGACACAATGAATTTACTGGTGAACACGAAATCGTAGAGGACGTAAAACTGGATGCTATCCAGTTAAGGAAGGGGCAGCTACCTTCAGCCTTTGAATCCTACCTAAGCGTATATTTGGAGAATCACTTCAAGACAGTTTTCAAGGCTGGAGCATTAAGGGATGGTATTGAAGCATTTTTTGCAGAAAAAACCTACAATCCGGTTAAAGAATATATGGAAAATGCTTATGAGTCATGGGATCATAAAGAACGACTTGCCCAGGTATTTCAAACTTGGTTAGGTGCCGAGGACAGTATTTTCGTTCAAAAAATAGCCGTCATGTTCTTTGTTGGGGCCGTCTCCAAGGTTTTTAATCCATGGGTTAAATTTGACTACACGCTCGATTTGGTCGGTGGCCAAGGTGCTGGTAAGACCACTTTCTTGCAAAAGATAGCTGTTGATTGGTACACGGATTCGGCTAAAGATTTTATGGACAAGGACAACTATGAGATTATGCTGAAATCACTGATTGTCAACGACGATGAGATGGTTGCTTCCAGGAAGACCACTTTTGATGAGTTAAAAGCTTTCGTGACTAAAACAGAACTTTCTTTCCGTAGATCCTACGGTCGAAGGGCCGAAAAATTCCCTAAAAACTTTGTGATCGCAAGGACCAGCAATAAAATTGAGTACCTGGGAGACAAGACTGGCGAGCGGCGCTTTCTGCCTGTGCTGGTGGATGCAGGCCAGCAGTTTGTCAAGCCATTTGATATGACCGATCATGATGTGCTCCAGCTTTGGGGTGAAGCAGTCGCTATTTACAAAAAAGGATTTATCCTTACCTTTGATGATGAGTTCGAAAATGAGCTTGCGGTCTATAAGGAGCGCTTCACTTATAAAGATGAAGCCGAATCGCAAGTATACGACTATCTTGAAATGTTGGTTCCAGAAGAATGGGAAGATTTCTCAGTCACTCAGCAACATCAATATACCTGGTGCTACTTCAATGATGGTAGCTATCGCAATGAGTCCGGTCTGCTATATGAAGGTGTGAAGCTTCAATCGAGTGTGTCTGCCAAACAGATATTAAAGAATGTCTTTGATATCGATAGCGCGAGAGGTGAAAAGATTGCTAGGAAGATCAAGTTGATTATGGACAATAATCAGGATTGGGAATACAAAATAAAGAAGGTTAAAGGTAAGACACTACGTGCATATTTTAGAAAAAATATACAAACAGAAGTGATGTAACTTCGGTGAAAGTGATGTAACCTTTTGGGTGAAAAATGGTCAAAAATCGTGCTTCGGTTACATCAGGTTACATCATTGATGTAACCGCAAGAAAAACCAGTTATATCAATGGTTTAAGTGCTATTTTTGATTAAATTTTAAAAAAAGTGATGTAACCCTCCTAAAGCCTTGATACTACTGATGTTTTAGGGTGTCTATTAGTAAGGTTACATCATTTATATAAAATATTTAATAAGTAAAAATAGCAAGTGCTATAAACGTTTATATAACAGCATTCTTGTTTTTTATAAAATATGTTTTTCAAAAAGTGATGTAACCTGTAACCTTAGAAAAAATATTCATTAAACAAACATATTTTTTAATAAATTAAGGAGAAGAAATGTCATATACAGTAACACTATATTTTGACAATATGGTAGATGAAACTCACTTCTTTAAGAAAGTTGGAGATGCTACTAAATGCAAGGCTCAACTTGAGAGCAAGTATCGAGGGGAGCGAATGTATAAAGTAAAGATGGAGGAGATGGAGTAATGAGTTATGATTTGGAAATCTTAGCGAAAATAGAGAGTGGAGATTATATTTGTATTGCTGAACCTAGATATAGTTCTCCGACCTACAATCTCGGTAAGATGTTTAGAATTGCTATGGATTGGGATTTTGACCAAGACACTACATACAACATTGCTGACATTTTAGATAATATCCAGCGCGGTATATCTGAATTAGAGCGGTACCCTGAAAAGTATGTGCAGTATGAACCTGAAAATAGATGGGGAACAGTCAGCGGTGCCTTAGAAGTTTTAAAGTCACTGAAAGAATGTATTTTAGAACAAGATATTGATATGAAATATTTATATATGAGGTGGTAATATGGAACGACCTGAACGACACCCATCTAAATACTTCATTCCTGAACTGATTGAAAATGAAGATATTATCTTCAACAAAGATAGCAATTATCACAAGCAGAAGAAAAAAGAAAAGAAAAATCCCATTTTTAAAATAAATAAGTCCAAAAATAGATGGGCGCTTTGAGGAGGTGGAATAAATGACAAAATTTGTTAAAATACAATCTTGTTATAGAGGACATACTGAAGATGAGCTTATCAACATAGATGATATTAGTCGCATCTGTCTAGGTCCTAATATCTTGTTTTTAAGAACACCTTACAATTTAGGAGAACATCATATTTCTATCACTCAAAATTCAGTAGATAAACTTTTGAAAGTATTGGATATTATTGGGGAGGTGGAGTGATGATTATCAAGAATTATAAATATGATTATTCAAGTAGCAGAATCTGCTACACAATTGATGTAGATGGCTATGAATCAGCCATTGAACATACAAAGACAGAATATGGAAGTGTACAAAGAGATGATATTGACGATTTCTTGGGTACGGTCGAGGAATACGACTTTCAAGAAGCTGAGATGATTGAAGCATTCGTTGATTTTCAAAATGATTTGCTTTTGTATGGAATTGGTTTTGAATTGAGAAATGAGGTGCAGTGATGGAAGATGTGCAAAATATTTTAGAGACACAATTGATTTTAGGCAAGCAAGTTTTAGAGATTGTATTGGATTTGCTAAAAGACGATTCAAAAACAGGGGCAGTTCTACCTTTAAACATAAATGACCGTGGATTTACAATTACTGTAGAAAAGGAGGTAACAGATTGAAAAGATTTATCGCAATATGGGTTCTGCTATCTGCTGGAGTGAATATCTGGCAGATGGATAGGATTCGAGATTTAGAGGAAAAGAAGCCGATGATTGTCTATAAGGCTGATAATCAAGGCGCAGAAATATTCGGTAAAGTCGTCGAGAAAGGGCGACACGGCAAGTTATACACGCTTACCATTCGTGACTATGGCATTTTCGTAGTTACGAAGGACGTGTACGATAAAGTGAAAGTTTGGGATGAGGTGAGGTTGTGAAACCTAAAAAATATCCATATTCAGGAAGGCTGAAACTGATTAGACAGGCATTGCCAAGGTTCGTCTTGCTAGGGAATGCCGCCTTTAACAGCAATTTGGTAAAATACATTGATACAATAAAACAAGTGGCACCAAATCAAACGATCGTCTATTTTAAAATCCCTAAATTCCTTTCGCACGAGGAGAAGTATGTACGGGTACCTCTCAAAATCGGTGAGGTCGTCAAGATTTTAAACCGATGATAAACAAAAAAGCCAAGGCGCTCTCTGCCTCAGCTATAATCTCAATAATATTATTATACCACAAAAGGAGATAGAGAGTGAACAAGGCTAAAGAGTTACTTGATGAACTACAGAATTTGGATGAAGAGATACAGAATCGAATAGACGAACTTGCTAATCTTGAAGCTAGTTTACTTTCTAGTCCTAAAATGAACATGGATAAGATTCAAGGTGGTCAGAAGGTTCGATTAGATGAACGTTACATCGATATTTTTAGCATGCAAGATTCCTTGAAAGAGTACATGAAGCAAGCAACTGCTGAAGCTATCCAGCGAAGAATTGAGCTCAGTAAATTGATTGATAAAATACCTAAGCCTGCAAGTCGAACAATTTTAAGGATGGTGTATATTCAGAAAGCAAGCGTGTATGATATGATTGAATTTTTACAATGCAGCAAGACTACTTTCTACAAAAAGAAGAAAGATGCAATCCGTGAATTGGGTGTTGTAGTTGATAAAAGCGAACTAATGCGAACTAATGTGAACTAATGTGAACTAGGTTGAAGCGCACTGGTCTAACAATCGTGCTATTATAGTATCATCAAGAATTAAGGGTAAGGCAGTAAGCCTTACCTAACATGGAGAGTTGGCAGAGTCCGGTTGAATGCGCCCGTTTGCTAGACGGGTGGTCGCCTATGTGCGTTCCGTGGGTTCGAATCCCACACTCTCCTTTGAGTGTTTGTGTCCCAGAATGAGTTAAATCTTCTGGGTGGGGATTCATATATCACTCATTAACTTACAAATGGTTGCGGAGCGACTGGACCTCGCATGATTGCGTAGCTACTTATATCCTAGGTAAGTTATAAGCTAGAGGGTTTGATTCCCTCAGAGGTTTTAAATGACTACAAAAAATAAAAAAAAGGAAAACTTTCAAATTGATTTCTAATTAACACAAAAGGTAGTAGTCGCCTTGCATTAAGTCACTCATCGAGTGGCTTTTTTAATTATTAAAAAGGTGGTGATGGAAAATTGAATGAAAGACAAAGACGATTCGCAGATGAGTACATCATCAGCGGGAATGCAACAGATGCAGCTATTAAGGCAGGGTATAGTGAAAAGACTGCTAGAAGTCAAGGACAAAGATTGTTGACAAAAGTTGACATTTCTGAATATATCAAAAAAAGAATGGATGAAATTCAGGACGAAAAAATCCTGACTCAAAAACAAATTCTTGTGATGTTGTCAGAGATTGCATCAGGTCAGGCAAAAGAGACAATTGTGGTCACGACAAAAGTAGCTGAGTTGATGACTGATCCTGTGACTGGTAAGTCTGTAAAAGTATACAACGAAATCCCTCAACTTGTCGAATATCCAACAAAGAACAGCGATAGGAACAAAGCTTTGGAGTTACTAGGGAAACGACATCAAATGTGGACTGATAAAGTAGACATCAATGCTATAGTTACCGAGACTAAGAAGTTTGACGATATCGTTAGTCAGCTAGGCGGTGATGGACTTGACGAATAGCTTCCCTTTATCTCAAAAGTACATTGATTTTTGCAATAGCTTTAATAATGTTGATGCGGACTTTTTGGAAGGTACAACGGCAGCTGGAAAAACAACGGTTGGTGTTGGTGTCAAGTTTATGCGAGCAGTCAGCAGGAGCACGAAGAAGTTCCACATCATTGCAGCAAAGACAGTTGGTGTAGCTGAAAAGAATATCATTAATCAGGATAACGGAATTTTAGACATCCATAAAACAGCCGTCTACTGTGGTAATGGTGACAAAGATTCGAAGATTCCTCACATCAAGTTTGAGGGTAAAATCATTTATGTATTGGGGTATGACAACAAGGAAAAATGGAAGCTGGTTCTTGGTGGACAGTATGGATGTGTCTATATTGATGAGGTCAACACGGCTGACATTGAGTTTGTTCGTGAGTTGTCCACACGTAATGATTATTTGATGGCAACGCTCAATCCGGATAATCCTGATTTACCAGTCTACAAAGAGTTCATCAACAAGGCAAGACCGTACAAAAAATACGCAGGCGATGTGCCGGAAGAAATTATGCGAGACCTATCAGAACCAGCTAACCCTAAATGGCGTTACTGGTTTTTTACGTTTAATGATAACCTGTCACTGACACCAGAAGCCATCCAGAAGAAAAAGGATGCTGCACCAGTTGGTACTAAGCTCTACAAAAATAAAATACTTGGTCTACGTGGCCGAGCAACAGGAATTGTCTTCGTTAATTTTGATAGTAAAAGACATGTGTTGAGTAAGTCTTTTGTAAAGAATACGGTCACGTTCCAGCGGTTCACAGCTGGACTAGATACAGCTTACTCAGCAAGTAGTCCGGATACAATTGCAATGATTTTCCAAGGGATATCAGATGACGGGAAGTTATATACGCTGGATGAGGAAGTCTATAACAACGCTGAGCTTGATGTGCCGATTGCTCCATCTGATACTGTGGTCAAGTTTATCAATTTCCTAGAACGCAACCGTAGTGAATGGGGATTGGCGCGTGATGTCTTTGTTGATAGTGCGGACCAAGCAACAATTACAGAATTAAACAAATACAAGCGACAATACGGCTGTCTGTATATCTTTAACAATGCTTATAAGAAAACCAAGATTATTGACCGGATCAACTTCCAAATTGGTTGGTTAGCTCAAGGTTGCTACTATGTGTTAAGTCATTGTACGAATCATATCAAAGAGCTAAACACTTACTCATGGAAAGAAGGAAAAGATGAGCCGGAAGATGCAAATGATCACACAATCAATGCGAATCAGTATGCATGGTTGCCATACAGGAAGATAATCGGAAGAAAGGAAAACTAAAGTGGGAATAATGGATATGATCAGAAAGAGTATGAGAAGCTTTCTCAAACTGGAACAGGCACAGCCAAATGTCATCACAATTACAGAGGCAATGACGTTTGAAGATAATGCAGTAAAGAACCAAATTTGGTATCGCGGCGACTCATACGAACTGGACCAGCTCTACAAGCAATTACCACACAGCAACATCAACTTTTGGGGAGCAACAAGCACTCCTGGGCAAGAAATTAGAAAGATTCACACAGGAATACCTGGTCTCATCGTTGATAGGTTGGTAGATATCACGCTACACGATATGAATGATTTAGATTTTTCTGAGGAAACGCAAGGGACTTTGTGGGAAGAGATTGCTGAAGATAGCGACTTCCACGATCAACTGCAGGAGGCGATTAAAGATAGTCTTGTGATGGGTGATGGTGCTTTTCGTATTTCATTTGATCCGGAACTTACAGCATTGCCTATTGTTGAATGGGTTGGTGGAGATAGAATTGAAATCATCTACAACCGTGGAAGATTGAAAGAAGTTATTTTCCGCACGCACTTCACAGAACACAGACGGAGCTATTTGCTCGAGGAAATCTACGGATATGGCTCATTAACTTATAAGCTCTACAGGGGCGAAACTGAGCTAGATATGAGCGCGACAGAGTACACTGCTAACCTTGTCGATGTGGAGTTCGATAAATCCGTTATCTTGTGCTTGCCGTTTAAGATTTACACGTCACCTAAAGTAAAAGGCCGTGGTCAATCTATCTATGATCGTAAGACAGATGCTTTTGATAGCTTGGATGAGTCTTGGAGTCAGTGGATGGATGCTCTTCGTTCTGGACGATCACGAGAGTATATTCCTGAGAACTTACTTCCTAGAGATCCTTACACAGGAGAAATTAGTAAGGGCAATCCTTTTGACCATCGTTTTATCAAGGTTGAGACAGCGATGGGCGAGGATGCAAAGAACACAATCACATTGCAACAAGCTAATATCCCGCACGAAAGTTATTTGAGTACATATGTGACTGCGCTTGATTTAGCTTTACAAGGCATTATCAGCCCATCAACACTCGGTATCGATGTCAAGAAGCTAGATAATGCTGAGGCACAACGTGAGAAAGAAAAGGCAACTCTTTATACTCGCAATGCTATTGTGACAGCTCTGCAAGATTACCTGCCAAAATTAATTAGTATGGTTTTGAATGCTGATAGCGTGCTTAAGAAGGAACCGCTACAGAAAGTCAAGGTCGACGTGCCGTTTGGCGAGTATGCTAATCCTAGTTTCGAATCACAGGTTGAGACAGTTTCTAAGGCCAAGACAGGCGGTATCATGTCGATTGAAGCGAGCGTTGAGGAGTTATACGGTGACTCAAAAGACCAGAATTGGAAAGACCAGGAAGTGGCAAGAATCAAAGCGGAGCAAGGTGTTACAGAAGTCGACGTGCCATCATTGAATGAAGCTGCTAACGATTTTGAGATAGAGAAGGAGGTTGAAGATGCTGAAGACGGTGACGATAGGACAGAGGATCTATCACATGAGTCAGAAGGAAGCGCAGGGACTTCTACAGATAGCGAGCGATAATGTAGAGTTTGGTATCTATGCTGTTGAGAAGAACAACAAGTTGGATATGCTCAACCTCAAAATGCCTAGTAAAACAGCTTTGAAACGACAATTGAGAAGTTTTAAGGCGCAAGGTTTTAAGGTGTACTGCAATGGCTTATGATGTATCTAAAGCATTTGAGCGAATCGAAAATGATCTGCTTGATTCTATGATTAGAAATCTCGGAAGGCATAAGGCAGAGGAAACTGCTGAAGGTTTTGAATGGGAACAATGGCAGGTCGCTCAATTGAAAGAGCTTGAACGATTTAAGCGAGCCAATGCCAAAAAATATAGCAAAGAGTTTGCCAATATCAATAGCAAGATTTCTACAGCTATCCAAGAAGCCTATAAGCAAGGCATGGATGATGAGGAAATGTCTATCCTGGAAGCTATCAAGAACGGTTTTGAATTTAACAGTGGAACAGATAATCTGGGGGCTTCATTTTTCGCTATCAATGAACGAAAGTTGAATGCGTTACTTAACTCGATCGAGCATGATATGAAGACGGCAGAGCATGCTGTATTGAGGTATACAGACGACCAGTACAGGCGCACAATATTTGATGCTCAGGTAGCAGCTAACACGGGAGCTAAGACATATGAGCAATCAGTGGATATGGCCACCAAAGATTTTCTAAGTCGAGGAATCACATCCATCCAGTACAGTAACGGCGCCATGGTCAATATCGTATCGTATGCTGACATGGCCATTCGGACAGCAACCAAAAGAGCCTACCTAATGGGTGAGGGAGTCAAGCGCCAGGAGTGGGGGGTTCACACTGTTATCTTAAACAAGCGTTCGAATGCATGTCCTCTGTGCATGCCTTTTGAAGGTAAAGTATTGATTGATGATGTCTGGTCAGGAGGCAGAGCGGCTGATGGTCCATATCCATTGTTAAGTTCTGCAATGGCAGCTGGTTTGTATCACCCTAACTGCAAAGATAAGCATACAACTTATTTCCCTGGGATCAGTAGCGAGCCAGAGAAAATATTTACAAATCAGGAATTGGACGACATCAAGGAAAGACAGTTACTGGACAACAAAGTCCAGTATGCTAAGCGCCAGGAGAAACGTTTTAGCAGGTTGTCACAGTTCAGTCTCGATAAAGACAATGTTCAGAAGTACACATTGAGGGCGGAAGAATGGTCTAAACTTCAGTCTAATGCAGAAGAAAATCTGAAATACTTTGAAGCGGAAAAAGGATACAAATTATACCAAGAGCTTTCACTCGAAAGTGATAGTGATTACAAGAAATTCATCAATCGTCAGAGATTACCTAGAGATACTAGTGGCGTAGCTTCGAAGAAGATTGCTGCAGAGACACGACACATGTATATCGATGCGACTCGAAAAAAATTCAAGGGAGGTACAGAGCTTGGGCAAGACTTGTTTGCAAGACTAGCCGACCAGTCGGCGATTGCAACTATTGCAGAAACAGGAGTTGTAAGATATGAATCTGGAAAACTCTTCCTGAACATGTATAAGGACGTAGACGACCCTCGCGGACCTGGTACCGGTTATTTCCATGAATTTGGTCATCAAATAGATGAGAAACTAGGTTGGGAATTCACAAAGGATAAAAAAATACTGCAACTTCTACGTAAAGACTTTATCAATTTATCTGATGATACTATTTTCGATGTAATCCATATCAACGATAAAGCCTCTTCGGCATCTGATATATTAGGCGCGTTGAGTGAAGGTAGAATACAAGGCAAGTATTCGCACTCGCTCGTTTACTGGGAGAAAAAAGGAAATATAGAGAGCGAGTTTTTTGCGCATGTCTTCGAGGCACAATTTGATAGTGAACGAAGAGAAATACTTGAAAAAACCTTTCCTGAGAGTTATAATTATGTTATAAATAAACTAAAGGAGAGGTAGTCATGCGGATTATCGAAAGCTATCTACGTGTAGCAGAAAAAGCAGATACATTCAGCGACATCTTTGGATATCGTTTAGTAGCCCCGATTTTTCCTGTAGCGGCTATCTATGGACCACAAGAAGAGAGTGATATCTTTGAAGCAAAATTAGACAAATGTATCAAAGATCAATACGATTATTTTGCAGATGAGTACGGCTATGATTCAGATGAGAAAAGACGTAGACTGCAACGTGAGAAATATGTATTTTACGATTGTTAATATCACAGAGCACCGATAAGGTGCTTTTTTTGTACTCAGAAAGGAGTAAAACATGTTTATTTGGAATTGGATTGCAATCGTTTTCGGGTGGTTGGTATTCTTGTTGTTAATCTTTATTATTCTGGCCGTGATCAGCGGAATAATTGAAGGTGTAAAGAAAGGATTGAAAAAATGAAATACAGAAAGAAACCAGTAGTAATTGAGGCGGTTCAGTTCGTAGATACGGAAGAATCAATTTTGAAATTGTCAGAGTTAGGATTGGATCCAGTTCGTGTAGATTATTCTGATTTGGATAATCCAGTTCTAAAGATAGAAACACTTGAAGGATTGATGATTGCAACAGAAGGTGACTACATTATCAAAGGTGTGCAAGGTGAATTTTATCCATGTAAACCTGATATTTTTGCAGAAACTTACGAAGAAGTAGAGTATCTGAATATTTTAGATACTATTTAGGAGGTGATCCCACATCTTGACTGGCAGGAATAGACTGCTATAAATCACTATAAACCGTGTCGAATTCGAGGCGGTTTTTCTTATACTCTAACCGTATGGAATCCCGTACGGTTTTCTTTTTGTCCGAAGACTAAAAACTACGTGGAGACACCAGCGACAATAACTGAAATAGGGAGACACCCTTAAAACTGAAAGGAGAACGCTATGTTCAAACGCAAACTATTTTTCCATAATGCAGATACAGGAACTGGCTCTGCAGGTGGACAAGACACGTCAAGCCAAACTCAACCAGCTAGCACTCCTGAGATTGACTATGACAAAATCGCTAGCATTGTCGAAGGCAAGCAAAAGGTTGCTGAAGACACCGTGCTAAAAAATTACTTTAAGCAGCAAGGATTGAGTGGTGAAGAAATGGCTCAAGCTATTACTGCTTTTAAGTCGCAGAAAGCTGATGCAACACCAGACGTCACATTACTACAGCAACAGTTAACGCAGGCGCAAGCAAGTGCATTGCAAGCTAATTTAGAGCGAAATCTACAATTAGCAGCAATTGAGGAAGGATTGCCTGTTGGTGTACTACCTTATGTAATGAAATTGGCTGATACATCAACTCTCACACTTGAATCGAAACCAGAAGATTTCAAAGCTATTGTCGCAAAAGTTTTGGAAGACGTTCCCGCACTGAAGCCAAACAAAGAAGAATCAACTGGGTTTCAACAAATCGGATCTACCGGTAAAACACAACAAACTAACCAAACTGATGCCATTGCTGCAGCGTTTGGTCTTTAAGAAAAAGGAGAATTAAATTATGACAGTTTATAACTACGCAGAACAATTCGAACAAGCTTTGCATCAAAAATATGCAAAGGAGCTTGCGTCTGTAGATTTGTTTAACTCAAATCCGCAAGTGAAATTTATCAACGCCCAAACAATCAAGCTACCAAACATCACAGTATCTGGTTACAAAGACCACAATCGTCAAACTATCGGTTTTAATTCTGGAACAATCTCAAACGAATGGGAACCAAAGAAACTCGAACATGACCGCGACATCGAATTTGCAATCGATCCTATGGATGTTGATGAAACAAATCTTGTCGTCTCTATTGCCAATGTCCAGAACACTCTGGAAACTGAACAAGGTATTCCTGAAAAAGATTGCTACGTGTTCTCAAAACTCTACACAGAAGCTGGAAAGTATGCAGCTAACGGTGCCACTATCGACACTACAACATTGACTGCAGAAAATATCTTGCAAAAATTTGATGATGCCATGGAAAAAATGGACGAAGCAGGCGTCCCATCTGAAGGTCGCATTTTGTACGTCACTCCAGCTATCAACAAGCTCTTCAAACAGGCTAAAGACATCCAACGTGTGCTAGGAGTGAATGGTTCAAATGGTGACGTCAAACGCTCTATCTATAGCCTTGATGACGTTAAAATCAAACAAGTGCAATCAGCTCGCATGAAATCACAATACAACTTTACAAATGGTTGTGTCGCAACAGATGAAGCGAAACAAATGAACTTCATCTTAATCCACCCATCTTGTGAAGTTGCTCGTGAAAAATACTCTTACATCAAAGTATTTACACCAGGACATGACTCACGTACAGCTGACAACTACTTGCTCCAATCTCGCTTCTACATGGATGCATTCTTGATTAAGAATAAAGCAGCGGGTATCTTTATCAACGCGGCAGCGTAAGAAAGGATGGTGTAGCATATGGCATTAAAAGCAATTAAGGGCGCTCGCGTCTATGATATCGATGAGTCAGCGATCAATGATTTTGTTGGTCGTGGCTTTGAAGTTTACGAAGATGGTGAACTTAAATATGGTGAATCTGTAGACAAGGTGTCAAAAGAGGAGCACGAAAAAGTTTTGGCTGAATTGAAAAATGCTAAGGATGAGATCAAGAAGCTCAAAGGAGCTAAGGAGTAACAGTCATGTATGCTAGTCCAGATTATTACAAAAAGACGTTTGTTGGTGTGATTTCTGCTGATCCAGAAGTTCTGGCTAGCAAACTTAAATCAGCTTCTGACAAGATTGATATACTTACGTTCAACCGAATCCGTGGCATTGGATTCGACAATCTGACACCATTTCAGCAGGAAGTTATCCAAAAGGTTTGTTGTCAGATTGTTGACTTTGAGGAGGTTAATGCTGATTTGATAGCTACTACAGTTTCAAACTACAGCATTAATGGTGTGTCAATGCAATTTGGATCAAATTGGAATATTGCTACAGAGCAAGGTATTGTTATTTATCGCAAAACCTATGAACTTTTGAAACAAACAGGATTGACGAGGAGGGTTATTTGATGAAATTTCCACAACTTGTCTTACCTCAATTTTGCCAGACACCAATCACAATCACAGTCAACCAAGAAGGAGTTTCTGAAGACGGCGAACCTTTGGAGGCGTTTAGAGAAAATCTAAAATGCAATTATCAGGACGGTGTCAAAACAGTCCTAACCGAGCAGAAGAAGCTGGTCCAAATTACTGGGTCAGCCTATTTTGTTGGTGATATTGCACCGGATTTGGCTACATTAAGCGGAGGGACTGCAATTGTATTTGGTATTGCCAGGAGGATTGCCGATAGTCGGAAAGCTAGAAATCCAGACGGGACTGTTAACTATACTTACATCGGATTGGAGTGATGCTATGTTTGCGAAGTCTACAGTAAAGCTATATTTTGGCACTATCCGCAAACTGGAAAGAGCTCAAATCATAGCATTGGAACAGACTGCTGAATACCTGCATACAGAAGTTGTGCAGGCGCAGGTAGTGCCTTTTGATAAAGGTGTGTTGCAAGGAGATGCAATGGCTCCAGACTACTCACGTTCATCCCAAGGAGTAGTAAGCCTGGTACATTCTACTCCTTACGCAAGACGATTGTACTTTCATCCTGAATATAAATTCCAGACGAAAGAAAATCCTCATGCAAAAGGAAAGTGGTTTGAGGACTGGGCTGATGGTGGCAAGAAGTCACACAAAATAAAACAAGCCTACGGGCGACTTTACAAACAAATCACGGGGGTTTAAGCATGATTACACTAGCTGAAGTCCGTGACTGGATTAAAACATTTAATGCAGCTAACAACTACTACATTGGCAAGCTTGATAATAAGCAAGAAAACAGTATAGGAATCTATCAACGAAAGACAATCGATGGTCCTCGGGTAGCAATCGGAGGCAGATCACTGGCAAGCTATGATGTCAAATCAATCAGCATTTTAATTCACTGGAACAAGAATGCGAATGAGACAGAGAAGCGTGCTCAGTACCTCTATAATCGTCTATTTGAGGCAGAATCGGTTGTTATCGGTGGAACACCTATTAAGATGATCGCTTTGTTACAGAACGAGCCTGTGGACGTAGGAACAGATGATAATAACGTGTATGAGCGTGTTATCGAGCTTGATTTATATTACGAAAGAGAGGGCAACTAATGGCTCAGAAAACTGGGGTATTCCCCGTATATGAAAACCAGTTCCAAGTAAACAAAGGAACTGCAGGACTTGAATCACTTGTTGATATTGCAGACATGGAATCATTTTCAGTATCATTTGACAATGGTGTTGAAGAATGGAAACCATTTGACCAAAAAGGTTGGACACGTCGTTTGATGACTGCGAAGTCAGTTACAATTTCTGTTTCTGGTAAACGAAATGTAGGTGATGCAGGTAACGACTACATCGCAGGTCTTGCGTTTAAAAATGGTCGCGATTCTGAAGCGGACTTTCAATGGACTTTCCCGGATGGAACCAAAATCAAATTTAAAGACGCGGTTATCAATCTTAAGGACTTTATCTCGGGGGATTCAACTGGCGTTGCACCATTGTCATTTGATGTTATGTCAAATGGTAAACCGGAAGTGGTGCCAGCAGGTTAAATTAGAGGGTTTCGACCCTCTTTTTATTTTTAAGGAGGAAATATGGTTGAAGCTGAAGAAACCAACGCAACAGCAACCATAGCTTTTATTGATATCGATACAGGTATCGAATATAAGGCTGGAGATACCGTTGATTTAAGCGGCAAATCCAAAGAGCGAATCGAAGCTATGGCAAGCAAAGAAAATCGAACTGGTCAAGTACTGATCAACATTTTATTTGAAGAAAAGGAAACTGAATAATGTCCAAAGTAATTGATATCACAGAAAAACTCAATTTTGAAGAAAATCCAAAATTGAAAATTAAAGATGCTGAAATTGAAGTCAATACAGATGCAACAACTGTACTGACTCTGATGCAGACTATCGGTGATGAAAAAGGCACTCCATCTGCCAAAAAAATGATGGAAATGTTTGAGCTAATCTTCCCTGAAAATAGTCGCAAAACACTTGATGAAATGCGCTTAAATTTTGCTGATTTAACTAAAGTTATTGAAGCAGCTATGACATTGGTCATGGGAGAAGAAGAAGTGGGAGAACAGTGAGCCATACTATGACCTATTTGAGGATTTCGATTTAATCGTCAGTTCTCTTAGGACACAGTATGGCTTATCTGTATACTCTAATGAATTTAAGAATATGAAGTGGAAAGAGTTCAAGGCTCTCTTAGCTGGTTTGTCCGGAGAAACACCGCTTGGTCGAATCGTCCAAATTCGGAGCGAAGATGACCCTAAAATGCTAGAAGTATTTTCAGAAGGTCAGCACCGTATTCGAAACGAATGGAGATTGAGACTTGCCAAGGAGAAAACTGAACAAGATCTGACTCAAGTTCTTGAAGAATTAAAACAAGCCTTTGTTGAGATGGCTAAGTAGGAGGTGATAGCTATTGGCGCAGACAGTTGGTCAGATTGGTCTTGACCTTGTCGTAAACGACAAACAATTTAAAGGCCAGATGAGTGGCTTGCAAGGGATGGCAATGAAAGCTGCCAAGATGCTTGCAGGAGCATTTGCAATCAAGAAACTTGTTGATTTCGGAGCTCAAGCTATCAAGCTCGGCTCAGATCTCAACGAAGTACAAAACGTTGTTGACGTTGCTTTCCCACGCATGAGCAAGCAAGTCGATGACTTTGCAAAACAAGCTATGTATACTTCTGGGTTATCAGAGACCATGGCAAAACGATACACCGGTACATTCGGTGCGATGACGAAAGCTTTTGGTTTCAGCGAACAAAAAGCTTACGAGATGTCGACAGCCTTAACTAGTTTAGCGGGCGATGTGGCATCTTTTTACAACATTAGTCAAGATGAAGCCTACACAAAGCTGAAATCAGTCTTTACTGGTGAAACAGAGACACTTAAAGATTTAGGTGTGGTCATGACTCAATCAGCGCTTGATGCCTATGCAATGGCTAACGGCTTTGGAAAGACGACACAAGAAATGTCTGAGGCTGAGAAAGTTGCTTTGCGGTTTGCATTTGTAACAGACAAGCTTTCACTAGCTAGTGGCGACTTCGCTAGGACATCTGATAGTTGGGCTAACCAAGTTAGAATTATGAAGCTACAGTTCGAAAGCTTTATGGCAAGCGTCGGAGCTGGCTTGATTAACATTTTTACCCCTGTTATCAAAGTCATTAACTTTTTGCTCAGTAAATTGCTGACAGTGGGTAATGCTTTTAAAGCATTGACAGAACTATTTACTGGCAAGAAGTCTATGAAAGGCTCCGGTATCCAAGAAACAGCTGATGCAGTTGGTAATTTAGGAGAGGCTTCTGATGGTGCAGCAGGAGGAGCTGGCAACTTAGGAAAAGCCGCTAAAGGAGCCGGAAAGGCTGCGGATGGAGCTGGTAAAGCAGCTAAGAAAGCTGCCCAAGAAATGAAATCTCTCATGGGATTTGACCAAATCAATAAACTATCTGACTCATCCGATAACGGAGATGGTGGTGGAGATTCCGGAGGCGGTCCTGGTGGTTCAGGCGGCGGAGGTGGTGGAACACCTAAAGGCGCTGAAGTCGACATGGGGAAAATTGCTGAAGGCGGGAATCAATTAGACGGTCTATTTGATGGATTATTTAAACGATTGCTTGAACTCGTCAAATTGTTCCAGAATGGTTTCAATGCTTCATTTAGATTTGATGGTGTTGAACGCCTTCAGAGTGCTTTAAAACGAATCGGTGAATTACTACAAGAGATTTTTACAGATCCAAAAGTTGTTGCTTCTTTTCAAACTATGCTTGATAAGATAGCTTATGCTCTAGGGCAGTTTGCTGGCTCGATAGGGACAGTTGCTCTCGGGATAGGAGTCTTTATCGCAGAAAGTATAGCCAATGGATTAGAACGCCAAAAAGAGCGTATTATCCGCTCTCTAGTGGCTCAGTTTGAGAACACAGGTAATATGTTTGCATCGGCTGGGAATATCGCTCAGGCATTCGCAGACGGCTTTTATGATGTCATGACCTCTACTGGTGCAATTCGTATTGGTAGTTCAATCGCATCTTCTGTTCTAGCGATTCAGGCTAGCATTGTAGAGATTGGTTTCAAACTCGGCGGTGACCTTATGCAAGGCATCGAGCGAATAATTACTGATAATATGCCAGGGGTGGCAAGTATCATTTCAGAAACTCTATCCGACATTGCTCCAGTCTTTGAAAGTGCTGAACAAGCAATCAATGACATGTCTGATTCAATCAGCCGTGTGTATGACCAATACATTCGCCCGACAATTGAATCATCGACTAAAGCCATATCTAGCATTATTGGTGTGTTTGTGAACGGTTGGAATAATCATATACAGCCCGTTATCAAGAAAATCGGTCAAGGATTCTCAGATACGATTGGCAAGCACATTTCACCGCTGATCCAAAAGATTTTGGATATGGTTGCAAGTTTCCAAGAGATGTCGCAAGTCATCAATGCCTACGTGGCACCAATCATCAGCTTTATCGTAGAGCAATTGACAAGAGTTTTGGCTCCTGCAATTGAATACATAGGAGAAGTTTGGCGTGTTCTATCTAACACTATCTCTGATGTTTTAGGAGGCATAGCTGACTTCCTAAAGGGCGTGTTTGATATTATCACTGGTATTCTTACCAGTGATATGGGCAAGATTTTCGACGGTTTCACTGAAACGGGCGATGCCATCATGAACATCTTGTCTACAATCTTAACTGGATTGTTGGATTTAACAGTAGCAGTTCTGAAGTTCATTTGGGACACAATTGTGGCAATCTTCCAAGGAATTTGGGATGGCATTGTAGCTATCTTCACACCTCTTGGCGAATGGTTCGCAGAACGCTGGAACGACATCACAACTGTTTTAGCAGACGTAGCTAAGTGGTTTGGCGACATGTTCCAGAAAGCATGGGACGCTATCGTTAATATCTTCACGCCAATCGGCTCATGGTTCGGACAACGTTGGGCCGACGTGACTAGTGCTTTAGCTAATATTGGGGCATGGTTTACTGACATGTTCCAAAAAGCATGGACTGGGCTAACAAACATCTTTAGCAAAATAGGTTCTTGGTTCTCTCAACGCTACAATGAGTTAAAAAGCAATCTTGCTTCGATCCCTGATTGGTTCAAAGAAAAATTCCGCAATGCGTGGACAGGTTTGACAGGTATCTTCAATCCTATTGCAAGTTGGTTTGCTGGGAAGTGGAGTAATATCCAATCTGCTCTTGCTAGTATACCAGGGTGGTTTTCATCAAAATTCCGCGAAGCATATAACAATGTCAAGAATGCATTTTCTGGCATTATCGGGTTCTTTAGCGGACTTTGGGGGCAAATACGTTCAACGTTTACTCATGTTGGAACCATGGTAGGGAGTGCCATTGGCGGTGCTGTACGTAGCGTTATTAACGGGGTGCTTGGCACGGTAGAAAGCACAATCAATAGTGGTATCAGCCTACTCAATGGCGCTATTAGCGTGATTAATAAATTACCTGGTGTAAATATCGGTGGATTTAGTTACATTGGACTACCTCGACTTGCTCAAGGTGGCTTTGTTAAGGCCAACACACCACAAATTGCCATGATTGGTGACAACAAGCATTACGGTGAGATCGTTGCTCCGGAAAATAAAATGCTTGAAATGGCACGTCGTGCAGCGGAATTGTCAAATAATGGCGGTGGACCAGAAGTTCTAGCATTACTGACACAGTTGTTGCAAGCGGTTCGTGCTCTTGATTTGACAATTGATGGTGATAAAATCACCAAGAAGATTGTAGATAAAATCAATGAAATTGCAATTAAAACAGGGGAATCCCCCCTCATGATTTAGGAGGTATGCATGAGTGAAATATCAGTAGGTGGAGTAGCTCTTGCTTCTCCAGTTGAAATCAGTATCAATAATGAGATTATCTGGTCATCTTCCACAGGGCGTAGCGCTAGTGGATTGATGACGGGTGACGTCATTGCAGAAAAACGTACATTCTCCATCAAATGGGGAATTATCACAGAAGCAGAAAGAAATCTTATCAAGTCTAAATTGGTAGCCGGATTTTTTACTGCAAACATTTTAGGACAATCTATCACTGGTTACCGTGGAACTATCACAGAGACAGTAATGGGACGTCTGAGTGACGGTGTGACCTATTACAACGGCTTATCTGTATCTATTATCGAGCAGTAGGAGGGATTATGCTAGAAGTAACATCAGATTATATCAAAGCAATAGAGAACCATCTGCGTGTGTTTGAGGCTAACTTTGACTTAAACGGTAAGAGATACACAAAAACCAAAATTGCATCAGCTACTTACGATAGTTCCATCGGTAATAGTAATGATTTTACAATTGGTGGTGGATACATCAACAGCCTAGAAATTGAAATTAAAGAGATTATTGAAGGTCTGCAAGAAATGATGCCTGCAACAATATCGGTAATGATTGCGGGTAAAGCCGTCCCACTTGGCAAGTTTTTTGTCGCCGAGGTCAAGCTAGACCGTAATGATAAAAAGACCAAAATTAAGCTACAGGACGAGTTTATTAGATTATCTGGTGCTTATGATAGTCAGCTTACTTATCCAGCTTATACAAGGGATATTTTAGCCGAAATCGTGAGACTAACAGGTATCACGACAGATACTAATATCCAATTAGTAAATGATCGAGTTGCGAAGAAACTAGAAAAAACAAGTTATCGTGAGGCGTTGGTTTACTTGGCACAATTATCAGGAAGATTCGTCAGATTTAATCGTAATGGGAAGCTTGATTTTATCAAGCCAAAGACGACATCGAGACATATTACCAAAGATATGTACAAACCTGGTGGATTAGAACGTGATGAGATACCTTACAGGTTGAAAGGTATTGAGTGTGAGTCTGCTGATAAGGTTGTGTATAAATCAGGATTGTCCACAGGTAATATCATGAAGTTAAAAAATCCATGGGTTACACAAGAAATTCTGGATCGTGTCTTCAATGAATACCGAGACTTTAACTTTTATCCATATACATTGTCTTGGCGTGGTGATATGGCTATGGAAGCCGGAGACTGGGTTACAGTACACTGGGATGAAAATATCTATTTTGACATTCCAATGCTATCCTACAAACTTTCGTTTGATGGTGGTTTATCTGCCCATAGTAGTGGAAATGCTGCTGGAGTTGCACAAGGTACTTATAAATATAAGGGGGCCATACAACGTCAAATAGAGTATTTGGACGAACTTATCACTAAACAAGGTAGTATGTATCTTGATACATCAAGCCCTACCAAACCAAAAAATGGAGATATATGGTTTAAACCAAACGGTGGCTATGTTGAAATGTGGGAGCGTGTAGAAGGTTCATGGGTTAAAAAGGCAGACAGCGCTAATGTAGGAGAAATTGTCAATACGATAACCACGGATGAATTGCTAGCAAAAAAAGTCTCTGCAGCAATTGGTAATTACATTACGCTAAATGCCAAAAATATAACTGCTGGAGATCTGGATTTAGCACGTTTGCGAATCATGAATGGTTTGCAAGAGATTGTTTCCGTACGTGACGGCAAAGTTGTAATGAACATTGATAAGCTCACAATAAACTCTAAAGACGTAGCAACGAAAGAAGATCTAAAAAAAATTGAACTGACTCCTGGACCTCAGGGGGAACGTGGGCAACAGGGGGTGCCTGGTATCCAAGGTTTGCGAGGCCCTAAAGGCGACCCTGGACCACAGGGAGCAATAGGTCCTAAAGGAGATCGAGGGGAGAAAGGGGAGCGTGGCTTACAAGGACTCCAAGGTTTGCAAGGTGTCAAGGGCGACCAAGGTATCCCAGGACCTAAAGGAGCTGACGGTCGAACACAGTACACTCACGTTGCCTACGCCGATACTATCTCAGGTAGTGGATTTAGCCAGACAAACGCCGACAAGGCATATATTGGGGTGTACTTTGATTTCAACTCAACTGACAGCGTCAACCCTGCTGACTATCGCTGGACGAGATGGAAAGGTCGTGATGGCACTGATGGGCTACCAGGTAAAGCTGGAGCAGATGGAAGAACGCCTTATGTTCACTTTGCGTATTCTGACAATGCGGATGGTTCTAGTTTGACAACGACAGATAACGGACAGCGTTATTTTGGTCATTATTCAGATTATGAGAAACCTGATAGCTCAGATAAAACTAAGTACAAATGGACTGATCGTTGGGCTAAAGTTGAGGTTGGTGGAAGGAATCTATTTCTTAATTCACTATTCAAACGTAGTCTAAGAGAACGATACTCAACTTACTTTTTAGATGATAGTCAGGAGCAAACGCAAGGACAGCTCACTTTAAGCATAGATACTAATAGCAAATTCAGAGGAGCTAATACTTTGAAAATTGTATCTACTTATAATGGTAAAGCGACTAATCAAAAAGTTACGTTTAGAACTGGTGGGGATACACGTTTGGGCACCGCTGACGAAATGAAAAATAAACCTGTTCGGTTTAGTTTTTGGGCAAAATCTACTGTCAATAATACGAATTTTCAAGCTAGAGCAGGGTATAGAAATACTATACAAGGTGTCTCACTGACTACGGATTGGAAATTTTATGACATTGAGTTGACGAAAAAAGAAAACTCCAATGCAACTAATGAGCTGATTTTACATGTCTTTACTGCTGCTACTGTTTGGATTGCCTTTCCCAAGGTAGAGGTAGGAACAGTTTCTACAGACTTTTCAGAAGCTACCGAAGATATCCAGAAGGACATAGACTCCAAGGCTGACCAAGGACTGACTCAGGAGCAACTTAATGCTCTAGCTGAAAAAGCTCAACTTCATGACATAGAGCTAAAAGCTAAAGCGACAATGGATCAGTTCAGTGATTTAGAAAAAGCCTATAATGCCTTTGTAAAATCAAATGCAGAAAGCCAAAAAAAATCTGAATCTGATTTAATCGAAGCAGGCAGGAGAATTGAGTTTTTATCAATAGAATTTGGTGGCTTGAAAGAGATGAAAAAGTTCATCGATACCTATATGAGTGCTTCAAATGAGGGGCTCATCATTGGAAAGAACGATGCTAGTTCATCAATCAAAGTCAGTCATGATAGGATTTCCATGTTTTCTGCAGGTAAGGAGGTAATGTATATTTCGCAAGGCGTAATCAATATTGACAACGGTATTTTCACCGCGTCAATTCAAATTGGACGCTTTAGAACAGAACAGTATTATCTTGACAAAGATGTGAATGTTGTTCGATATGTAGGAGGTTAAAAAGAGGAAAATGACTAAATTTATCAATTCTAGTGGCCCATTGCACTTGAATATTTATATTGAACAAGTTAGTCAGGACATCGCTAACAACTCCTCTAGAGTTAGTTGGAGAGCTACCGTAGACCGAGACGGAGGTTACCGAACTTGGAACGCAGAAAACGGAAGTGTTTTATCCGTATGGTTAAATGGTTCAAGTGTATATAAGAGCAATTTAAGTTTCGAGACAGAGGGACAAGAAACTACTCTCGCGTCTGGTGAAGCTACTATTCCTCACAATAGTGACGGAACAAAAACTATGTCTGTCTGGGCATCTTTTGACGCTAACAACGGAATTCATGGCAACATTACAATTTCGACGAATTATACATTCGACAAAATTCCTAGGTCTACGCAAATTTCTAGCTTAGAAGGAAATCGAAATTTAGGTTCACTTCATACCGTTATATTTAATCGAAAAGTTAACTCATTTACTCATCAAGTATGGTATAGAGTTTTTGGAAGCGACTGGATTGACCTAGGGAAGAACCATACTACTAGCGTTTCATTTACTCCTTCACTTGACCTAGCTCGATACTTACCTAAGTCAAGTTCAGGGCTAATGGACATCTGTGTTCGAACATATAATGGTACTACTCAAATCGGTAGTGACGTGTATTCTAATGGATGGCACTTTAAAATCCCAGACAGTGTAAAACCTACCTTCACAGGTCTTTCATTAACTGATATGAATACGGTCGCAAGACGGCTTTTGAGTGGAAATGACTTTTTACAAATCATTTCAGATATCCAAGTAAACTTCAACAATGCGTCTGGCGCTTATGGTTCTACCATTACAGGATATCGAGCTGAAATTGTTAATAAAAAAATGGTCGTAACTAAAAACGGTGGTAGTTTTGGGATCATGAACTTTAGCGGTTCGGCAACCATTCGAGCTTATGTTGTCGATAGTCGGGGCAAACAATCAGATACTAAAGATATTACTATCAACGTGATTGAGTATTATGCTCCCTCATTTAGCTTCTCCGCACTTAGAACTAGAGGCAATCCAAATACATTGCAAGTGTTAAGAAATGCCCGAATAGCCCCTATAATGCAGTCAGGAAAACAAAGGAATGTAATGTCCTTAACTTTCAAAGTTGCTCAGATAGGTAATGAGAATTTCACGGATGATAATGGTAGTGCATCTGGTAATTTTACAAGTGTTCATACATTGACTAATTCAGCTGCTAACATGGCGGGGAATTATCCATCGAATAAATCCTTTGTGATTATTGGTAAGCTTGAGGATAAGTTTACAAGCGTTGAATTTTCTACAACAGTAGCAACTGAAAGCGTAGTAATGTCCTATGACAAGAACGGACGTGTAGGCATCGGTAAGGTTGCAGAATTTGGGAAACCGGGCTCGGTAGATGTTCTGGGTGATATCTACTCAAACAGCAAGCCTATTCAGCAATACCAGCTAACGGATGGTAACGGATGTGGAAAACTCATCAAACAGGATTTCAATAGCATGAAAGATACTGGTTTTTGGTGGATAGATGGGACTTCTCCCAACAATCCTTTTGGCGCTTGGGGGATGTTAGAAGTATTCAGACCTAACCCTAATTCTCAGGAATGTATTCAACGTTTTACTACGTCATTTGGATATATGGCTGTCAGAGAGAATGGCTTTGATAACAACTGGAGGCCATGGCGTTATCTAGTGCAGCAATCAAAATCCACTAACAACTCTGACTATGTAGCTTTGTCGAAAACAGAAAGCAATCCAACGCCTTGGCAAAATGCCAATTTACAAAATGGGTGGAGCCATCATAGAGATTATGGAAATGTCCAATTTTCAAAAACATTTGACGGTATTGTGTATTTAAAAGGTACGTGTAAAGGCGGAAATACTACCCGTGAGTCAATTATCTTTACTTTGCCTGAAAATTTCAGACCATCCACAACATTATTTAAGACCGCACTAAACAATGATTATGGTTCGGCGGTTATCGGAATCTATCCAAGCGGTAACGTAGTTGTCAAGGGGAACGTTGACGCTACATGGCTCAACTTTGATAATGTTTCATTCAAAATTTAAAAAGGAGGAAATATGAAACTAGAATACGGGACAAAGTCCTTGGAATATGATGGCAGCGGAACAGCAACCGCTACAAAGGTCACACTTGTCAATTCAGATGGTGCTATCGTACCTATCTTGCTACCAGCGGACAAAATCAGCCTATCAAATAGCGAACTTTTTGAGTTAGCTCTTGAGGCTCTTTATCAAGAGAATTTCCCAAATCGTGCTGAAAAGGAGAAGTTTAACCAGGTAGAGGCGCAACTCAAGCAAAATAAAGAAATGGCAACTAAGGTAGAGCAAGCGACCGTAGAGAATAAGGAAAATCTTGACACGGTATCAGCTATCACTGAAGTCTTGATTGCCTTGGCCATCTCTCAAAACGGAGGGATGCCTACCAATGCTTATGCCAAGGTAGCAGCGTTTATCAAGCCACTTGCAAAAGACCGCCGCTACTCAAATGGTGACATAGTAGCGATGCCTTATCCGCACGATGGCAATCCAAAATGGCCACAAGGTACGCAGACTATCTTCAAATTCCAAATGCAAGCGACAGAGGGCTATAACTACAAGGATCAAGCGATCTCTGATATGCTTCAGCAAGGTGTGCTGACTGTTGTCATGCCTAGAATCGATTAGAGGGAGGATATATGCAAATCGAATTTTTCAATTTTTTAAGAAGCGTAGTCCAGACCGAGGACGGTCTGGTCTTGTACGCTCTAGCACTGATTGTCTCGATGGAAATCATTGATTTTGTCACAGGGACAATTGCTGCTATCGCAAACCCTGACATCGAGTATAAGAGCAAAATCGGCATTAATGGGCTCCTTCGCAAAATTCTAGGGGTCCTTTTACTGATGATTCTTATCCCGATGTCTGTACTCTTGCCTGAAAAATCAGGCTTCGCATTCTTGTACTCAATTTATCTCGGGTACATCGTATTTACTTTTCAATCCCTTATTGAAAACTACCGCAAGTTAAAAGGAAATGTTACTCTTTTTCAGCCGATTTTAAAAGCGTTTCAGCGCTTACTTGAAAAAGACGAAGATAAAAATAAAGGAGAATAAACATGATTAACTGGAAAGTACGATTTAACTTAAAAAATAAAACATTCTTATTGCGAGTGGCATTCGCACTAGCTTTGCCAATTCTCGCCTATTTCAATCTTAAACTAGAAGATTTGGTTAGCTGGGGAGTCATTTTAGACTTGCTTGGTAAATTCTTCGCGAACCCTTATCTTGTTGGGTTGACGATTGTAAATATTTTAAATATCATTCCAGATCCAACAACTGCAGGAATTTCTGATAGCAAACGTGCTCTTGACTATCAAGAGCCAAGCGAAGATTAGGAGAAAACAATGAAGAAAAACGACTTATTCATCGACGTATCTAGCCACAATGGATACGATATTACAGGCATTTTGGCTGACATGGGTACACAGAATACTATTATCAAAGTTTCTGAAAGCACAAACTATCTAAACCCTTGCCTGTCCGCTCAAATTGCACAATCAACCCCTGTTGGATTTTATCACTTCGCATGGTTTGGAGGTGACATCGAAGAAGCCGAACAAGAGGCACGCTACTTCCTTGATAATGTACCTAAACAAGTGCCTTACTTGGTACTTGATTATGAAGACCATGCAAGCGGAGACGTACAAGCAAACACTGATGCCTGTATCCGATTCATGCAAATTCTTGCTGATGCTGGTTATACACCTATCTATTATAGCTATAAGCCTTTTACGCTCAACAATGTGGACTACCAGCAAATTCTTGCGCAATTCCCTAATAGCTTATGGATTGCAGGATACGGCTTAAATGACGGTACAGCTAACTTTGAATATTTCCCAAGTATGGACGGAATCCGTTGGTGGCAATACTCTTCAAATCCGTACGACAAGAACATTGTTTTACTAGATGATGAAGAAGCTAAACCCAAATGGAAAAGAAATGATACTGGATGGTGGTATGAATACCCCAATGGTGCTTATCCAAAAGAGGAGTGGGAAAAGATTGATGGTATCTGGTACTACTTCGACGAGAGAGGTTATTCAATAGCTTCTCGCTGGTTGAAAGATGATGGTAAATGGTACTACCTCAAAGAAAACGGCGCAATGGCCGTTGGTTGGGTTCTTGTGAATGGTAAATGGTACTATCTTGATGCTTCAGGAGCGATGGTCACTGGTTGGGTTCAATATAAGGACAAACTATACCATCTCAAAGAAGAGAATGGCGCAATGTCTTCAAAAGAGCTTGTACAAGTCGAAGGCGGCTGGTACTACGTCAACGAAGATGGCAGTCGTTCAGATAAACCGGCGCTTGATGTATTACCTGATGGACTAATTGTTACTACAAAATAAAGAAAGGAGAATTTCTTCTTAACGACCCGCGGGCTCAGGCTTGCGGGTTTTTTTGTTTGCTCTGAAAAGGGGCAAAAAAGGGGCAAAAATGCTGTAAAATGTCGTTAGTCCACGTAAGAATCTTGTATATGATTATTATTTTTACTTGATTTTAGTGTATATTGTAAATGATTGTATCGTAGCGTATCTTCATAAGTTGTTGTGTGCTCTTTTTTCGTGCTTTTTTCGAATAAATAAGATAAAATAGCCTAGAATAAATGATAATAGAAAAGAGAAAATATGAAAATTCGTGGTTTTGAATTGGTTTCGAGTTTTACAGATGAAAATTTGTTGCCTAAGCGTGAGACAGCGCATGCAGCAGGTTATGATTTAAAGGTGGCGGAACGCACTGTCATTGCTTCGGGAGAGATTGTCTTGGTTCCGACAGGTATTAAGGCCTATATGCAGCCGACAGAAGTGCTCTATCTCTATGACCGTTCTTCAAACCCTCGTAAGAAGGGTCTGGTCTTGATCAACTCTGTGGGGGTTATTGATGGGGATTACTATGGAAATCCTGGCAATGAAGGACATATTTTTGCCCAGATGAAAAATATTACCGACCAAGAAGTGATTCTCGAAGTTGGGGAACGTGTAGTTCAGGCTGTCTTTGCACCCTTCTTAATTGCAGATGGAGATGAGGCAGACGGAGTTCGTACTGGTGGATTTGGATCGACAGGGCACTAAGATGAAGATTATCTTTGTGCGTCATGGGGAGCCAGATTACCGTGAATTAGAAGAGCGTTCTTATACTGGATTCGGAATGGATTTGGCAGCCTTGTCTGAGAAAGGAAGACAACAAGCTCAGGAACTTTGCCAAAATCCCTTGCTACAATCAGCTGATTTGCTAGTAACTTCAGCAGTGACAAGAGCTTTAGAAACTGCATCTTATGTGGTTCGTGCTACTTGCCTTCCTTTGAGGGTGGAGCCTTTGTTACACGAATGGCAGGTTTACGAAAGTGGCATAGAGAATTTTGAAAAAGCACGTACTCTGTTTTTAGAAAACAAGGGGGAGTTGCTTCCTAATAGTCCTATTCAGTATGAGACAGCTGAAGAGATGAAGGCGCGTTTTTTGCAAACTATGATAAAGTACCGAGACTACCAGACAGTGCTAGTTGTCGCTCATCGAATGCTCATGCGCCAATTTGTATCAGACGAGAAGATTGATTTTTGCCAAGTAATTGAGTGTGAGTTAGAGATATAGAAAGAGGTTTATTATCGCAAAGAAAAAAGCGACATTTGTGTGTCAAAATTGTGAATATAATTCACCTAAGTATCTAGGACGCTGTCCAAACTGTGGAGCTTGGTCTTCTTTTGTAGAAGAGATCGAGGTTGTCGAGGTTAAGAATGCGCGTGTGTCCTTGACAGGTGAAAAAACCAAGCCTATGAAACTGGCTGAAGTAACGTCTATCAATGTCAATCGAACCAAGACCGAGATGGAGGAATTTAACCGTGTGCTTGGAGGCGGAGTGGTACCAGGGAGTCTCGTACTCATCGGGGGAGATCCTGGAATCGGGAAATCAACCCTTCTCCTACAAGTTTCAACCCAGTTGTCTCAAGTGGGTACGGTTCTCTACGTCAGTGGGGAGGAGTCTGCCCAGCAGATTAAGCTACGAGCAGAGCGCTTGGGGGATATTGATAGTGAGTTTTATCTCTATGCAGAAACCAATATGCAGAGTGTTCGAGCTGAGGTAGAGCGTATCCAACCTGACTTTCTCATCATCGACTCTATCCAGACTATTATGTCTCCTGAGATTTCTGGAGTGCAAGGGTCAGTTTCTCAAGTGCGAGAGGTGACAGCTGAGCTCATGCAGCTGGCCAAGACCAATAACATTGCCATCTTTATCGTAGGGCATGTGACCAAGGAAGGTACTCTGGCTGGTCCGCGTATGTTGGAGCATATGGTAGATACGGTGCTTTACTTTGAAGGGGAACGCCACCATACCTTCCGTATTTTGAGAGCGGTCAAAAATCGTTTTGGGTCCACTAATGAGATTGGCATCTTTGAGATGCAGTCAGGTGGCTTGGTTGAGGTACTCAATCCGAGTCAAGTTTTCCTAGAAGAGCGTTTGGATGGGGCTACCGGCTCGTCAATCGTTGTGACCATGGAAGGGACGCGTCCGATTTTGGCGGAAGTTCAAGCCTTGGTGACGCCGACCATGTTTGGGAATGCCAAGCGCACAACGACAGGGCTTGATTTCAATCGTGCGAGTTTGATTATGGCTGTTTTGGAAAAACGTGCAGGGCTTCTTTTGCAAAATCAGGATGCCTATCTCAAATCTGCTGGTGGTGTGAAATTAGATGAGCCTGCTATTGATTTAGCCGTTGCAGTGGCTATTGCCTCTAGTTACAAGGACAAGCCAACCAATCCTCAAGAATGCTTTGTAGGAGAGTTAGGCTTGACTGGAGAGATTCGGCGTGTGAATCGTATTGAGCAGCGCATCAATGAAGCTGCTAAACTAGGCTTTACTAAGATTTATGTACCCAAGAATTCCTTGACAGGCATTACTCCACCTAAGGAAATCCAGGTAATCGGAGTGACGACCATTCAGGAAGTTTTGAAAATGGTCTTTGCTTAATCTGTGACAAATCCTCTTAAAAATGATAAGATAGGAGAAATATTTGATTGTCAAATTTTTGAGGAGGGAATCGTGTCGTATTTTGAACAGTTTATGCAAGCCAATCAGGCTTATGTTGCCCTACATGGGGAGTTAAATCTGCCACTTAAACC
>ERZ772946.95-NODE-95-length-44856-cov-7.58646_pt1 | contig 44856 bp, 32 predicted proteins | sample MGYA00511680_ERZ772946 | MGnify/ENA primary metagenome ERZ772946 (study PRJEB29015, sample SAMEA2737918) | human oral metagenome | biome: human oral; feature: human-associated habitat; material: dental | place: China | collected 2016 ... | reverse complement strand
CCGCCGCTCGCGCGGCACACCGCGCATCGCCAACCGCCTGCTGCGCCGGGTGCGGGACTACGCCGAGATCCGCGCCGACGGCCGCATCACCGGCCGCGTGGCCGACGACGCCCTGGGCATGCTCGACGTGGACCCGATCGGTCTGGACATCATGGACCGCAAGCTTCTCGAAGCCATCATCGAGCGCTTCGGCGGCGGTCCGGTGGGACTGGACAACATCGCTGCCGCCATCGGCGAGGTCCGCGACACCATCGAGGACGTGATCGAACCCTACCTGATCCAGCAGGGCCTGCTGCAGCGCACCCCGCGCGGCCGGATGGTCACCGCCACCACCTGGGAGCACTTCGGCCTGCCGGCGCCCGCCGCCCAGCGCGGACCGTCAGAAACAGAAGACTGACACCGCCTGCCGCCAGCATCCACGCCCCCATCTCGTAGAGCCCGGGCTACAGTGAGGCCGCCGGCTGCGAGCTGCCCAACAGCCCAGAACGGCCTGCTTTCCGGCCATCCACGGGCCGGTGGCACCGAAACCACAGAACCGGGCGGGCAAGCCCGGCACGCCTTGGGCGGGCCAGTTAGAATCGTGCTGTGATACAGCTCCATACGATCGATGTCCGGGTCTATTACGAAGACACGGACGCGGGTGGCATCGTCTACTACGCAAACTACCTGAAGTTCTTCGAGCGCTCGCGCAGCGACTGGCTGCGCGCGCTCGGCGTCGACCACCAGCGGCTGGCCGCACAGGGCACCGCGCTGGTCGTGCGCAGCTGCAGCATCGAATACCACCGCCCCGCCCGGCTCGACGACCTGCTGTCCGTCGACACCGGCCTGCTCGATCCCAGGCTGGACATCCGCCGTGCCTCGATCCGGCTGCTGCACCGCGCCCGCAACCAGGCCGATGGCGCCCTGCTCGCCGAAGGCGCGGTCAGGGTCGCCTGCATCGAGCCGGCCAATGGCCGCCCGGTGCCCCTGCCCGATGAGGTGTTCGATCGACTTCGGCAGTGCGTGCCCGCGGCCTCGGACGCCGATGCTCCCTGATCCCCGTTTTCCGGCCTGGCCGATCCATGTCGGCCATTCCCGCAGCTCAGCCGTTCCTTGCCTGCAAAAGACTGAGCTTCCCACAGGACCAACCCGATTCTCGCGATGAATGCCCACGACCTCTCGATCCTGTCCATGATCTCCGATGCCAGCCTGCTGGCACAGGCCGTCATGGCCCTGCTGCTGGTGATCTCCTTGGTGTCCTGGACCATCATCTTCCGCAAACTGTTCGCCATCAAGGCGGCCCAGCGCGCCACCAACCGCTTCGAGGAAAAATTCTGGCAGGGCGCCGAACTCAACGCGCTCTACCAGGAGGTCTCGCACGCCAGCAAGGATCCGGGCCCCATGGCCCGGATCTTCGAGGCCGGCATGAAGGAATTCCGCCGCGCCCGCCAGAACGGCGTCACGGGCAACGGCGGCGCTGACAGCAGCAACATTGTGCTGGCCCCCGCTTCGCGCGCCATGCGCGCCGCGTTCCAGCGTGAAATGGACGCCCTTGAATCCTCGCTGGCCTTCCTGGCCTCGGCCGGCTCGGTCAGCCCCTACATCGGCCTGTTCGGCACCGTCTGGGGCATCATGAACGCCTTCCGTGGCCTGGCCGACGTGCAGCAGGCCACCCTGGCCTCCGTGGCTCCCGGCATCGCCGAGGCCCTGGTCGCCACCGCCATCGGCCTCTTTGCCGCCATCCCTGCCGTCGTGGCCTACAACCGCTACGCCTACGAGATCGAGCGCCTGGCCAATCGCTTCGAGACCTTCATCGACGAGTTCTCGAACATCCTCGACCGACACGCCCGCTGACATCATGCCCGCCTCCGCCCCCCGCCGTCGTGGCCGCGGTAAACGCCTGGTCAGCGACATCAATGTGGTCCCCTACATCGACGTGATGCTGGTGCTGCTAGTGATCTTCATGGTCACCGCCCCCTTCGTGCCCACCAGCACCATCGATCTACCCGCCGTCGACGCCACTCCGCGCCAGCCCGAGCCCTACATCGAGGTGCAGGTGGCTGCCGACGGCAAGCTCACGCTGCAGACGCGCAACCAGCCCAAGCCCCAGGAAATCCAGCTCACCCGCGAACGCTTGCCCGATGAGCTGAAGCAGCTGCTCAACACCCTCACGGCTGACGGCAAGGGGGCGCAACCTGTCGTCATCAGCGGCGACAAGCAGGTACGCTACGAGACCATCCTCGACGTCATGGGCGACATCAAGCAGCAGGGCGTCGCCCGCGTCGGCCTGATGGTCAAGCCCCGGCCCGCCGCCCCGGCTCGTTCCTCCTGACCACCGCCCCCTTTTGCGCGCATGGCCAACCCGCACGCCGATCCCTCCGCCCAAGGCAGCAACGCCAGCCGTCTGCTGTCCTTCCTGCTTGCCCTGCTGATGCACGTGGGGCTGGGCACACTGCTGTTCGTCGGTATCGACTGGCAGAAGCCCCAGCCCGAAGTCGTACAGGCCGAGCTGTGGATCCCCATGGAAGACCTTCCGGCCCCCGAAGAGGTCCCCGAGGCCCCTGCTCCCGAGCCCAAGCCGCAGCCCACCCCCGAACCACCGCCGCCCCGGCCCGCCCCGGCACCGGAACCCGAGCCAGCGAAGGCCGACCTGCCTGATCCGGCCATCGCCATCGCCAAGGCAAAGGAAGAAGCCGAACGCAAGGCCGAAGAAGAACGCCGCCACGAGGAAGAGAAGCGCCGCCTGGCCGAGGAAGAGAAGAAACGCCAGGAAGCCGAGGCGCGCGAGCGTGAGCGTGCCCGCCAGGCCGAGCTGGAGCGTCAGCGCGCCGAAGAGAAGCGCCAGCGCGAGGAAGCGCTGCGCAAGGAACAGGAACGCAAGGCAGAAGAAGCCCGCAAGGAAGCCGAGCGCAAGGCAGCCGAAGAGAAGCAGCGCGAAGAGCAGAAGAAGCAGGAAGAGGTGCGCCAGCGCAAGCTGGCCCAGGAAAAGGCCGAGAGGGAAAAGGCTGAAAAAGAGAAAGCTGAAAAGGCCGAGAAGGCGGCTGCCCAGAAAGCCGCTGCCGAGAAGGCCGCCGCCCAGCGTCAGGCCGCCGAGGCCCGCCGCAAGGCTGCCGTCAGCGCCCTGCTCAGCCAGGCTGGTGATGCCGACAGCACTACCGTCCACGGCAGCACCAGCGGCACACGCGACGCCGGCTATGCAGCCCGTGTCAGCTCGGCCATCCGCAACAACACCACCTTCTTCCAGCAGATCAGCGGCAATCCGAAAGCGGTCTTCGACGTGCGACTCGATCGTGATGGCAGGATCCAGGACGTGCGCCTGAAGCAATCCAGTGGCAACGCCGCCTGGGACAGCGCTGCCGAGCGCGCCATCCGGCGCACCGACCCCTTCCCCTGCCCCCGCTCCGGCAGCTGCGAGAGCACGCTGGAAATCCATCATGGCCCACAGGATTGAGTCATAATCAGATCATGAAAAGACGCGCGTTCCACCTTGGCATCCTTGCCTCCGCCCTCTTCATGGCGGGTTCCCTGTCGGCCCAGTCGATGCGCATCGACGTGAGCGGCGTCGGCGCACACCAGGTTCCGCTGGCCCTGGCGCCCTTCAACGGCACCGGCCCGGCACCCCAGCAGCTCGATGTCGTCATCCGGGAAGACCTACAGCGCAGCGGTATGTTCCGGCTGGTCAACCTCACGGAGACCCTCAGCGAGAACTCGCCGCTGGACATGTCGTCCCTGCGCAGTCAGGGTGCCGACTCGGTGCTGGTGGGCTCGGTACAGCCCGTGGCCAACGCCCGGCTGGAATTCCGCTACAAGCTGGCCGACACCGTGCGCCAGTCGGTCATCACCGAAGCCACCATGACGGCCGGTGAATCCGACGTGCGCCTGGCCGGTCACCGCATCGCCGACATCGTCTACGAGAAGCTCACCGGCATCAAGGGGATCTTCTCCACCCGTATCGCCTTCGTCACCAAGCAGGGCAACCGCTACAGACTCAACGTGGCCGACTGGGACGGCCAGAACGTGCAGACCGCGCTCAACGCCGGCGAACCCATCATCTCGCCCGCCTGGTCGCCTGACGGCAAGCGGCTTGCCTACGTCTCCTTCGAGACGAAGAAGCCCGTCGTCTACGTCCACGATCTGGCCAGCGGTCAGCGCAAGGCCGTCGCCAAGTTCAAGGGCAGCAACAGTGCCCCGGCCTGGTCGCATGACGGCCGCAGCCTGGCCGTCACCCTCACCCGTGACGGCGGCTCGCAGATCTACCAGGTCAGCGCCGACGGCGGCGAAAGCGCCCGGCGTCTCACCCAATCCAGCAGCATCGACACCGAACCTGTCTACTCGCCCGACGGCAAGTTTCTCTACTTCACGTCCGACCGTGGCGGTGCACCGCAGATCTACCGCATGCCCAGCAACGGGGGGGCTGCCTCCCGGGTCACCTTCGGCTCGTCCTACAACGTGTCGCCGCGCATCAGTCCGGATGGCCAGCAGATGGCCTATGTCACCCAGCGCGACGGGCGCTTTCTCATCGCCCTGAAGGATCTGCAGTCCGGCGACGAGAAGCTCCTCACCGACACCGGCGAAGAGGAATCCCCCAGCTTCGCACCCAATGGTCAGTGGGTCATGTACACCACCCGCGCCGGCGGCCGCGAATACCTGATGGCCGTCTCCACCGACGGCCGAGTCAAGCAGCGCCTGTCCAGCAGCACCAGCAGCGTGCGCGAACCCGCTTGGGGTCCGTACACCTGGTAGCGATAGCTGCCGGAACATTCCCGATGCCCGGCATGGCCAGCCCGCCTTTGAGCGCCCAGGCCACCAGAACCGCTATATAGTGTCGACAGAGCGACCAACAAGAATCCAAGACATCCAGAGCATCACGATCCAAGCAATAGGAGCCTACCGATGTTTTCCACCCTGTCCAAACGCCGTTTGCTCAGTCTCGGGCTGGGCCTTGCCATCCTGAGCGGCTGCACATCGGTCGACCTCGGCGAATCCGACGAACACGAGGTCACCGCGACCGACGAAGCCACCCAGGGCAAGGAAGGCCAGGACGGCAACCTCGACAGCGGCCACGACATCACCCCGGCCCAGCCGGAACAGCAGGCCACCGATCCCCTGCAGGATCCCAACAGCCCGCTGGCCCAGCGCGAGGTTTTCTTCGAGTTCGACAGCTTCGCCATCCTGCCCGAATACCAGGCCATCATCGAGGCTCACGCCAACTACCTGTCCGCCCATCGTGACAAGCACGTCGTGCTGGAAGGCAACACCGACGAATTCGGCAGCCGCGAATACAACCTGGCTCTGGGCCAGAAGCGTGCCGATGCGGTGCGCCGCGCCCTCAGCACGCTGGGCGTCGACGAGAACCAGATGGAGTCCATCAGCTATGGCGAGGAAAAACCTCGCGCCTCCGGCACCGACGAATCGTCCCGTTCGCAGAATCGCCGGGTCGACATCAACTATCGCTGATCCATCCCGCCCGGATGACCCGACATGATCCTGCGTCTTCACCCTGTCCTCCTCAAAGCCCCCTTGCTGGTCGCCCTGCTGGGCGCCGGCCTGCAGCTGGCCAGCCCTCCGGCCCAGGCCGCCCTGTTCGGTGACGACGAGGCCCGCCAGGCCGTACTCAACCTGCGCACCAAGGTCGATACCCTGCAGCGTGACCTCTCCCGCCAGCTCAACGATCTCGCCAGTCGGCAGACCGACATCGAGCAGCGCCTGGGGCGGCTGGAAGTCAGCCAGAAGGCCAGCCTCTCTCGCCAGAATGACATCGACAGCCTGCGTCAGGAAGTGGCCCAGCTGCGCGGCCAGCTCGAGGACACCCTGAACCAGCTGCAGCAGGCCCAGAAGAGCCAGGAGGACATGTCAGCCGACGTGGATTCGCGCCTGAAGCGTTTCGAGCCCACGCAGGTCACCATCGATGGCCGCCAGTTCAACGTCGAGCAGGCCGAAAAGAACGAGTTCGACACCGCACTCTCCCTCTTCCGCAAGAGCAGCTTCAAGGCAGCCGACCAAGCCTTTGCCAAGTTTGCCAAGACCTATCCGGAAAGCCCCTATCTGCCCACCGCGCTGTACTGGCAAGGCGGCGCCCAGTACGCCCAGGGCAACTACAACGGTACGGTCAGCACCCTGCAGTCGCTCCTACAGCGCTTCCCCGACAGCCCCCGCAAGGCCGATGCCCTGCTGCTGATCGGCAATGCCCAGGCTGATGCCGGCAACAACAAGGCGGCCCGCCAGACCTTCATCCGCATCGGCAAGGAGCACCCCGACACCCCGGCGGCCAACGCCGCGCGTGAGCGCCTGAAAGCCATGTAAGCCACAGCAAGTGGAAGCGCCCCTGGCAACGGCCCAATGCAGTGCAACCAGCCATTGCAGCAAGGCCAGCCAGAAATTTGCGCCTTCACTTGCAAAGTCGAAAAAGCCCTGCTAACATGCTAATTCTTCAGTGATTCAGCGCACCGCAACACTGAATGACCTGACAGACAGGCAAATCTGGGTCGTTAGCTCAGTTGGTAGAGCAGCGGACTTTTAATCCGTTGGTCGTAGGTTCGAGCCCTACACGACCCACCAGCTTCTCAAAAGCCCGGCCTGGCGCCGGGCTTTTTCATTTCCGCTCCGATCATTTCTGCATTGCCTCCGGGCCTTGCGCCACGTCGCCGCCCCCATTGCCCTGCGTGCAGGCAATGATCTACATCCCCTGCACCGACAGCGCGACACCTCAAACGACCGCCCCCTCCTGCTTTCGCCGTGCCAACTTCGCCCGGCACCAGGCCATCAGCGCCTCCTCGTCTGCGGGCAATGCCGCATGCAGCCCGCCTGTGAAACGCTGCCAGCCGGACTGGTGGCGCGCGGCCACCGCCGTCAGCACCGGAATGCCGGCCTCGATGAAATCGGCAAACTCCATGACAAAGCCACCGCCCTCGGCCTCCACGCCGCCGAAGCGGTTGATCACCACCAGATCGACACCATCAGCCAGTGCCTGACGCAGCACAGCACTGGCCTCGCCCAGCGCCTGCGGATTCAGGTTGCAGGCCACCGATGCCCCACCCAGATCCTGCGACAGCTCGAACGAGCAGTTCGTGCGCAGATCAAAGAGCACCATCCGCTTGCTGCCACTGGGGTAGTCATCCACCCGGTGCACCAGGCCGCCCACATGGACGCCCTCGGCCTGCAGGCGCCTGGCCACCCGCTCCAGCACGTTTTCCATGTCACGCTCATCATCGGCATGTTCCAGTGCTGCCAAAGGCAGATCCCCTTGCCCGTTCCCCATGTCCTGTTCTCCTGTGCAAACCCTGATCCTGTGCAGGTGGATTCCGGCCAGGCACCGGGAGCCGAAAGCAGACTGCCGACGGGACCATGACCGATGCCTCATGCCGGGTTCCGGCTCAGAACCGATACCCCACATTCAGATAGTAGCTGCGCCCGGGCATCGGATAGCCACCCATAACCCACGGCACCATATACAGAAACCGAATGTCTTTCGCCGAAAGCCTTCGTTCCTGCATTCCAGGGGTTTCCTTATCTTTGAACCAGATTCGTGGGGTCCATCCGGACGCAGACACCATCACGCACCGTTCCAGGGAGGAACGCCTCCCCGCGCCCGGAAGGCCCCTTTCTGACCCAATCTCTTCGCGTGCACGATGAATCCCGGCATTCCGCTCCCTCCAGAACTGATCCTCCAGCTTGGCAGTCTCAGCCCGATCCAGCTGGCTTGGCTGTCGGGCTATTGCTGGTCCCAATGCCAGCAGCCGGCAACGCAGGCACTTCTCGGGCAATCCGGTGCCATACCTTCCCTCACAGGGCAACCCAGTGGCATACCCACTCATCCTGCCGCAGTCGCCGGAGGCGCTGTCGCACAGACATCCGTTGCCACGGGAAATGCACCAGCAGCCACGCGCCGCATCACCATCCTGTCCGCCTCGCAGACGGGCAACGCTCGCCGAGTGGCCTCCCAACTGGCAGACAGCCTGAAAAAGGCCGGCCTTCAGCCCAGGCTCACCGGAGCAGCCGACTTCAAGAGCAAGACACTGCCCGGTGAAGACATCCTGCTGCTGGTCAGCTCCACCCAGGGCGAGGGTGAGCCACCCGAAGAGGCACTGCCCCTGCACAAGTTCCTGTTCGGCAAGAAGGCCCCCAAGCTGGACACGCTGCATTTTGCCGTGCTGGGACTGGGAGATTCTTCGTATCCGAAGTTCTGTCAGGCAGGTCGCGATTTTGATGCACGGCTGGCCGAGCTGGGCGCGCACCGGCTGCATGATCGCGGCGACTGCGACCTGGATTTCCAGGCCACTGCCACCGCATGGATCGACGCCATCACGCCGGTTCTGAAAAAGCTGTGCGCAGGCAGTTCCAGACAGCCTTCGGGTGGCGCACACCCCTCCGCCGGCAACAGTACCGGCACGGCAGGTGCCTTCCCGGGCGCGTTTCCACTGCCTGGCGGCCCGGGCCCCCTGAGCACAGCCGGAACCCCCGGCGCATCCGGCAACCTCGGCAGCTTCCCCCAGCCAGCTGATACCGCCGTGGCCACCGTCGATGCCCCGGCTGCACAGGTCTGGACACGAGAGCAGCCTTTCACCGCCAGCCTGTCGGTACGCCAGAAGATCACCGCGCGCAACGCCGAAAAGGATGTCGAACATATCGAGATCGACCTGTCGGACTCCGGCATCCGGTACCAGCCCGGCGATGCATTGGGCGTGTGGCCTGTCAACGCACCGGGCCTGGTCAGCGAGATCCTGTCCCTGCACCGCCTGAAAGGCGACGAAACGGTACAACTGGCCGACGGCACATCCACCGATATCCGACATGCGCTCACCCATCACGTCGACATCACGCAGAACACCCCGTCCTTCGTGCAGGCCTACGCCGCCCACAGCGGAAAGCGCGAGCTGCAGGAAATCGTCGAGAACGCCGAAGCGCTGGATGTCTACCTGGCCAGCACCCCACCCGTGGGCGTATTTGCCGAGCACCCGCATCCACTGCCGGCGCAGGAGCTTCTGAAACTGTTCCGCCCCCAGGCACCACGGCTCTATTCCATTGCTTCATCGCAGGACGACGTGGGCGATGAAGTGCACCTCACCGTCGGTGTCGTGCAGTTCCGTCACCACGGCCAGCATTACACCGGCGCTGCCTCCGGCTACCTGGGCCACCTTCTGGAAGAAGGCGATGGGGTACGCGTCTTTGTCGAGCCCAACCCTCACTTCCGACTGCCGGCCGACGGAGACACATCGATCATCATGATCGGCGCCGGTACCGGCATCGCCCCCTTCCGCGCCTTCATGCAGCAACGAGAGGCCCAGGGTGACACGGGTCGGAACTGGCTCATCTTCGGCAACCAGCGTTTCACCGACGACTTTCTCTATCAGGCCGAATGGCTGCAATACCGCAAGAGCGGTCTGCTCACCCGCGCGGACCTGGCCTGGTCCCGCCAGGGCAAGGAGAAGGTCTACGTGCAGCACCGTCTGACCCAGGCCGGAGCCGATGTCTGGCAGTGGCTGCAGGAAGGCGCACACCTCTATGTCTGCGGTGATGCCAACCGCATGGCACGTGACGTGGAGCGCGCTCTCAAAGAGATCGTCATGACCCACGGCGGCATGTCCGAAGACGATGCCGACGACTACCTGAACGACCTGCGCGAGAACCGCCGATACCAGCGGGATGTCTACTGAAGACACACGCTTCTTCCGTGACACCCCCAAGGCATTCGATGCCTGCGCACCACGATTGAACAACCCGAGATTCCAGAGAAACACCATGTCGAACGCCGTACTGGACAAACGCGCCAAGCTGCCTGATGCGCCCTTGGCCGACAATGAACGCCTGAAAGGCAACAGCCATTACCTGAAGGGAACCATCCGCGAGGATCTGGGTGACGGACTCACCGGCGGATTCAACGGCGACAACTTCCAGCTGATCCGCTTCCACGGCATGTACGAACAGGATGATCGCGACATCCGTGCCGAGCGCGTGGGACAGAAACTGGAGCCGCTGAAGAACGTCATGCTGCGCTGCCGTCTACCAGGCGGCATCATCCAGCCACAGCAATGGCTGGGCATCGACAAGTTCGCTACCGAACAGACGCTCTACGGCAGCATCCGTCTCACCAACCGGCAGACCTTCCAGTTCCATGGTGTGCTGAAGGAAAACATCAAGCCCATGCACCAGTGGCTCAACCAGCTTGGCCTGGACAGCATCGCCACTGCGGGCGACGTGAACCGCAACGTGCTTTGCACCAGCAACCCGGTGGAATCGTCACTGCACCGTGAAGCCTGGGAATGGGCCAAGAAGATCTCCGAGCATCTGCTGCCCCGCACCCGGGCCTACGCCGAAATCTGGCTGGACGGGCAGAAGCTGCACTCCACCGAGAATTTCTTCGGCACCCCGGTCATCGACAAGGCCAAAAGCGGTGACGACACCGAACCCGTGCTGGGCAAGAGCTATCTGCCACGCAAGTTCAAGACCACGGTGGTCATTCCGCCTCACAATGACGTGGACCTGCACGCCAACGACCTGAACTTCGTGGCCATCGGTGACGGCAAGCATCTCGTCGGCTTCAACGTGCTGGTGGGCGGCGGCCTGTCGATGGAGCATGGCAACACCCGCACCTATCCCAACGTGGCGCGCGAATTCGGCTTCCTGCCGCTGGACAAGGTGCTCGACTGTTCGGCTGCCATCGTGTCAGTGCAGCGCGACTGGGGCAACCGCAGCGACCGCAAGAATGCCAAGACCCGCTACACGCTGGAACGGGTTGGAACCGACGTGTTCATCGCCGAAGTGGAAAGCCGCATGGGCGCGAAGTTCGAACCCATCCGCCCCTATGAATTCACCACCCGGGGCGACCGCATCGGCTGGGTGCAGGGCGAGGAAGGCAACTGGCACCTGACGCTGTTCATCGAGAACGGCCGACTGGTGGACCGTCCGGGCAAACCGCTGAAGACCGGCATGCGCGAGATCGCCAAGGTCCACAAGGGCGACTTCCGGCTGACGGCCAACCAGAACCTGATCGTGGCCAACGTGCGCCCCGAAGACAAGGAGCACATCGAGCGCCTTGCCCGCGAACATGGACTGATGAGCGACCGCGTGACGCCGCAGCGCGAGAACTCCATGGCCTGCGTCTCGCTGCCCACATGCCCGCTGGCCATGGCGGAATCCGAACGCTTCCTGCCGCAGTTCTCCGACCGCATGGACGAACTGATGGCGCGGCACGGCCTGTCCGACGAGCACGTGGTGCTGCGCGTGACGGGCTGCCCCAATGGCTGCGGCCGTTCGATGCTGGCCGAGATCGGCCTGGTGGGCAAGGCCATCGGCCGCTACAACCTGTACGTGGGCGGCAACCGCGAAGGCACCCGCATCCCGCGGCTCTTCAAGGAGAACATCGTGCAGGAAGAGATCCTGGAAATCATAGACGGCTGGCTGGGTGCCTGGGCCCAGGGGCGCCAGGGCGAGGAAGGCTTTGGCGACTTCGCAGTACGCACCGGCATCATCGCCCCGGTGCTGGATGCCCCGCGCGATTTCTGGGCCGTCGCCGCCTGACAGCCATCCGAAAGCCCCCGAGAAAGAACATCCCGGCAACAACCTCCCTGCCCTACGGACCAAGGACACCCATCATGCAGTACTTTCCCCTCTTTGCCGACCTGAAGGGTCGTGCCGTGCTGCTGGTGGGCGCGGGCGAGGTGGCCACCCGCAAAGCCGAGAGCCTGCTGCAGGCCGGTGCCGACATTTGCGTGGTGGCACGCGAACTGGCGCCGGCTTTCCTGGACTGGCAGAACGAAGGGCGCATCCAGTGGCTGGCGCGCGAGTTCCACCCCGAGCACCTTCAGGATGTCTTCCTGGTGGTCTCGGCCACCGGCGACGCCGAAGTGGACAGCCAGGTGTTCAAGGCCGCCCAGGCCCGACACCTGCTGTGCAACACGGTTGACGACCCGCAGCGCTGCTCCTTCATCACCCCGGCCGTCATCGACCGCAGCCCCATCCAGGTGGCCATTTCCTCATCCGGCACGTCGCCCGTGCTGATCCGGCACTGGCGTCAACGCATCGAGGCCCTGCTGCCGCAGCACACCGGAACCCTGGCCGACATCGCTGGCCGCTGGCGCGCCCGGGTGCAGGAAAGGCTGGGCACCGTGCGCGAACGACGCCACTTCTGGGAAACCCTGTTCGCCAGCCGCTTCGACGCCCTGGTGGCCCAGGGAGACACCACAGCCGCCGAAGCCGAACTGGCGCGCCAGCTTGATGGCCAGGCCGCCCGGCAAGGCGAGGTCGTCGTGGTGCATGCCGATCCCGACGACCCAGGCCTTCTGACCCTGCACGCCCTGCGTGCCCTGCAGGCTGCCGACCTGGTGCTGTACGAAGCCCGCGTCTCCGAGCAGGTCCGTCAGCAGATCCGCAAGGATGCCGAACGCAGCTGCCTGGCCCCGGCGCTGGCTCCCCATGGCCAGTTCGACGGCACAGGCAGCCAGCATACGGCCCGTGTTGCCACCCGCCTGCACGACGAAGCCCGCCAGGGCAAGCGTGTGGTCTGGCTGCGCTGCGCCCCACAGAACCCCTCCGATGATTCGACGTGCGCACAGGTCCTGGCCCATGCCCATGTTCCGCTGCGAATCATTCCCGGCGTCCCTGTTACCGGTATCGGTTCGCAGTCAGACGGATCCCGGAATCGGCAACCTGTCCCGGCGGCTTCCTTGCCGATCCCTGCGTCGTTCCAGGCCACACTCGCCACCACCTCCCCCGTGCGGCGGCGGCACGTTGCCACCCCACAACACCTGCACCGCCTCTACCGACGCAAACATCGACACGACACAACCCTTCGTCATTTCCAGGTGTCACAAAACCGCAAGATTTAGTGACGGCTTCCTATAATGGTCGCATCCCTGACGGCCATGGAAAGCCCACGATGCTTGTCTCCCCACACTCCATCCCTGACCAGCAGACGTTGAACACCGACGTCTGCATCATCGGGGCCGGCCCTGCCGGCCTGGCTGCTGCCCAGGAACTGCTGGACAGCGGCCTTGATGTCATCCTGCTGGAATCCGGCAGCGAAGAGCCCGACGCGGCCACCCAGCAACTGGCAGCCGGTGTTTCCGAAGACACGCCCGACCTCTACCCCGACATCGTCTGGTCGCATGACCGACGCTTCGGTGGTACTTCGGTGCAATGGGACGTGCAGGTCCATGGCACGAAGAACTGCCACCTGGCCACCTTCGATCCCATCGACTTCAAGAAGCGCGACTGGATGCCGTACAGCGGCTGGCCCATCGACTACGACACGCTGCACCCGTACTACCTGCGGGCGCTCAAACTGTGGGAAACCGGCATCGACTCGCTGGAGATGGCTCCGTGGGTCTCCGACGAGCGCAAGCTGCTGGACTTCAAGGGCAATGCATTGGAGACCAAGCTGTACATGACCGGCTCGCAGGCGGTGCTCACTGAAGGCATCGGTGGCCGGATCAAACAGAGCCAGACCATGCGGCTCATCATGAAGGCCAACGCCGTCGAGCTGGACACCAATGAAGATGCCAGCACCGTCACCGGCGTGAAGGTGGCCTGTCTGGATGGGCGCCGCTTCACCATTGCTGCCAGGCAGGTGATCCTCGCCCAGGGCGGCTTCCAGGTACCCCGCCTGCTGCTGGCCTCCGACCGTGTGGTCAAGCATGGTCTGGGCAACGACCACGGCCTGGTCGGCCGCTTCCTGATGGACCGCCAGATCGTCAAGACCGGCACGCTGTTCCCCAACCAGCCCATCTCGGCCTTCGGCCTCTATGACCTGCAGCACCGAGGCCTCTCGCACGTGCTAGGCAAGCTGGCCATCCCACAGCAGACGCTGGAAGAACGCCACCTGATGAACACCTCCATCGGGCTCAACGCGCAGCCGGCGTTCTCACGCGTGAGGCTAGCACAGCGCCTGTTCGGCCGCGGCACTACCTTCCGTTCGCCGGCCTACTATTCGCTACGCAAGATCGAGCGCGACCTGCGTGCCCGCCAGATGCCGGAGCGCCCGCTGCACCACCTGCTGAAGGTGCTGGGTGGCATCGACGACCTGGTGTTCATCAAGGTGGCCCGCGCCCCCTGGCTGCAGATCCCGTACAACCGCGACAGCGGCGGCTGGTACGAGGCACCGCACCACGACCAGTTCTTCAAGGTCATCGACCTCTACCAGATCGCCGAGCAGTCGCCCGATCCGGACAACCGCATCACCCTCAGCGACGAGCGCGACGCCACCGGCATGCGCAAGCCGAAGGTGGAATTCCGCTGGCGCGACTTCGACATCCGCAGCGCCCTAGGTACGCAGGACATCGTGCAGAAGGCTTTCGAGCAGTCCGGTATCGGCCGGCTGCGTGTCGAGCGCCGCGACGGCCTGCCCCTGGTCACCCAGATGACAGCTCACCACCCCGCCGGCACGGCCCGCATGGCCGATGATCCGAAACAGGGCGTGGTTGACCGCAACTGCCGCGTGCATGGTGTCTCCAACCTGTACGTAGCCAGCAGCGCCGTCTTCACCACCGGCGGCTGCGCGCCCCCGACGCTGACCATCGTCGCCATGGCCGTGCGCGTGGTCGACGCCGTCAAGCAGCAGCTGGGCAAGGGCTGATCCCGCACGGCTGAGCCGAAAAAGGGCGCCAATGGCGCCCTTTTTTGTGAAGCAGGAGAACACAAGGGATCCCTTCAACAAGTCCCCAACCACGGCTCAGAAAATGGGCTTCGAGCTGTTCATCTTGTTCCTGAACTTGTTTACGGCTTCCTTGTATTTCGGATCCTCCAGCCTCAGATCCGTCTGACCGAACTTCAGAACAGCACCATGGAATCCCGAGCAACCAAGGCCCATATTCTCACTTGGTTCAGCGCACCATTCCCAGACGAAAGAAACCGTTCCGTTGGACGGCTCACCATATTTCTTCAATGCAGCCTGTTTCATGGACTCCACGTTATCCGGCGTCCACTCCTGTTCGTAGATAATCAGATTGGCAGACAGTTTGCGGCGCGCGTTGAAGGGAACATTCGGTTCAAAGTAGACCTTCAGACTGGCCTTGTCCGCATCCAGAATGAGGATGTCAATCTCCTTCCTTTTCGTGACGGGATTGGCCTGTAGTGCCTTTTTGAACTGGATCCTTTTCCTGCTTACACCAAGCGTCTTCACTAGGGCGGATGCGGCTTCTTCAGGCGTCATGCCCAGTTTGACGCCTGCAACATCAAGCTTCTCGGCATCAACCGCTATTGGCGCCGCAATCGCAACATTTGCCAGCATGGTGGCCATGAAAAGAATCATGGCCCTCCTTGTCATGTCCATGACATACCTTCTTTATTAAAAAATGAACCACCCGAAACCATGCGGCCTTGACTGACATTCAAAGAGGACAAGCACAACCCTCCTCACCTTCATGCATCATACCGGCACACGACATGTCGTCGTCTCAGGCTCCCGAAGTTTGCCATCGTTCCTGCGGGTGATGGCGATATCAATATGATCCGGCTTGGAAACATAACCCGGCTTCGTCGCATCCAATTTTGGAGACAAATCCATTTCAAACCTATACATATCCGCTGACCTGGGCGGAATGTTATCCCCGGATATTTTCATGCTCCAGAAATGTGGGTTATCCCCCGAATCCGGACCGGACCTGAAGTAGAACAAATTTCTCTCAAGTCGGAATGATCCGGATCTGCCTCCGGCAACGTAGCTCACATTGCCAGTCCTGGTCAGATTGACCTCGCATTTTTCACCATCTTTTGGACCGGTACCAACATATACATGGGCAGCGCAGGCGTAATATCCCCCCTCGCCTGTGCCATTTGGCATCATTGGGCACTGCGTGCGTAACTGCTCATAAATAGCGGAAGTTGCGGAATTCTCAGCCGGAGCATTATTGGCCTGGGAATTACTGCCCGTCGTAGATGCCGCAGCATTTTCCGTTGCAGCAGGAGCCGGCGCAGCAGCAGCCGCATCATTGGCCGGCGCCGGCGTACTGCTGTCGCCACCACCGCCACCACCACAAGCCGTCAGCAAGGCCGACATGGCCAGTGCAAGACCCATGGAAAAATTCCTAAAATCCGGATTTTTCTTTTTCACGTCCATGATGTCTCCTAAGGATCCTCTGAACAAGTCCACGCGGCCGTCGCATCCCCGTAACGGGCGCATGGCTGCGTTGCCATTTGCTGTCAATAGCGCCGCTATTGACAGCAAATGTCGCCTTGTCCTGCATCCCGTTCCGTGGCGCGCCGGTTCGCGGGACTTGTTCAGAGGATCCCTAAAGAGATGTCCAGAAAAATGGCCACATACAAGCCGTTACCGTCGTGTCACTTATATCGGACACCTCATGTTTTTCATAGTATCGACCTCATCACGACTGTTCAACAATCATTCTGGGCGTTTTGTAACCATTGCAGTCAGCCTGTATCCATCCCATATCGAATCTCGTGAGGCAACCTGATATAAAATTGGCCAACTAATATTTAGCCTGTCATGCCACCATGCCTGCCATGAGTGGCCTATCAAGATCAGCGGAATCCGGGCTTGGCGCACCACACCGCTCTGATGACCATGAAGACCGCCGTTAGATCCTGTCACACAGGCGGCCAGAAACCTTGTCCGCCCGAACACAAGCCGGCCAGGATACAGGCCAATGTTCGGCAGATCTTGCGCTTTGCATTCTGTATCGTGGTCTTTTCAGACATGAAAATGATTATCAAGTAGCATTCGTCCGTTTCATAACGTTTGTTTGCCCCTCCCATATCGCCATGCCCCCCTCCTCCTCCCACACCCTGCGCCGGCTGCCGCTGATGCTGGCCCTGGCCCTTGCTGCCCCCCTGGCCCATGCCCAGGAAGTCATCGTTGCCGCCGAAAGCGCTGAAAGCGCCCCCTCCGGCAAGGACGACGCCACACTGCAGGCCGTGCATGTCACCGCCGTGCGCTCCGAAGGCTTCAAGCCCGTCACCGTCAAGGCCGGCACCTTCCGCGGCGCTGACGTGATGGACGTGCCCTCCACCATCAACGTCGTCACCAGCAAGGTGCTGGAGGCGCAGGCGGCCGAGGGCCTGTACGACGCCGTGCGCAACACGGCCGGCGTCACCCGCCAGCAGAACGGCGGCGACACCTGGGACCAGCTGGTCATTCGTGGCGTGGAGGTGCAGAACCGCACCAACTACCGTCTCAACGGCTCCATGCCCATCATGAACTTTGCGCAGGTGCCCATGGAGAACAAGGCCCGCGTGGAAGTGCTGAAAGGCGCCTCGGCCCTGTACTACGGCTTCACCGCCCCGTCGGGCATCGTCAACTACGTCACCAAGCGTGCCGGCCTTCACCCCGTCACCAGCGTGGGGCTGCGTTTCGACACCAACCGCACCCTCCTGGCGCATGCCGACGTGGGCCGCCGCTTCGGCGATGAAGACCAGTACGCGCTGCGCCTGAACGTGGCCGGCGGCCAGCTGGGCAACTACCTGGATGGCGTGAACGAAGGCAACCGCAGCTTCGCCTCGGCCGCCTTCGACTGGCGCATGACCAGCCGTCTGATGCTAGCGCTCGATCTGGAATACGACCGTCGCCGCACTGTCGAACAGGAAGGGGTGGCCTTGCCCACTGCCGTCAACGGCACCATCACCCTGCCCCGCGCTGTCGATCCGAAGAAACGGGTGGGGCCGGACTGGGCCACCTTCCGTTCCGAGACCACCAACATCCAGGCGCGGGCAGACTATTCCCTGTCCGACGACTGGGCGCTGACCGTCGAAGTCGGCCGCTCCAAGGTGGACCGCGACCGTTCCCTGCCCATCTTCCAGTTCACCAACGCCGCCGCCGTGGCCACGGGTGCCGGCCGCATCCGCGGCAACATGCAGAACAACGTCAACACGTCCGATCTGCTGCGCGGCGAGCTTGCCGGCACCTTCGACACCGCCGGTGTCACGCACAACCTGACGGCTGGCGTGGCCCGTGCCACGAAGGAACAGGATCCGGTCTACCAGCGCAACTACACAGTCGCCAGCCAGAACCTGTACAACCCGGTAGCCATCACCAACTACACGCTCGGCGCCCGGCCGGCCAATCCCACCACGCCGCTACTGAGGACCTCCGACCTGGGTGTCTACGCCATCGACCGCGTGGAGCTGAACCCGCAGTGGCAGGTCATCGGCGGCCTGCGCTACAGCAAGTACAAGAGCGACCAGGGTACCAACCACTACGATGCCACCAAGACCACGCCCATGGCCTCGGTGGTCTACAAACCGGATGACACGCTGTCCTTCTACGGTTCGTATGGCAAGGCACTGGAAGAAGGCGAAGCCGCACCGGCCGGCACGGCCAACCAGAACGAGCGCCTGCGTCCGGGCGTGAGCGACCAGTACGAGATCGGCGCCCGCTGGCAGATCTCCAACGGCACGCTGCTGTCGGCTGCCGTCTTCGATATCAAGCGACCCGGCTACTACACCAACACCAACAACATCTACACGGCCGACGGCGAACAGCGCTACCGTGGCCTGGAGCTGTCGGCCCAGGGCTCGCTCACCCGGCAACTGTCCTGGCAGTCGTCGGCGCTGTGGCTGGATCCGAAGTTCCGCAAGATCAACGACACCTACAACGGCAAGCTGCCCGAAAACGCCGCCAAGCACACCGGCAGCCTGTTCCTGTCGTATGCGCTGGATGACTTCGCCCCGGGTCTGTCCATCAACGGCGGTGCCTATTACACGGGCCGTCGGCCGGTCAACGACCTGAACCAGGCCTGGCTGGGTGGCATCACGCTCTACAGCGCCGGTGTCCAGTACCAGCATCACCTGTTCGGCAAGCAGACCACCTGGCAGCTCAACGTCGACAACCTGGCCGACAAGCGGTACTGGGCCGGCGGCGGCAATCGTCTGGCTGCCGGCGCCCCGCGCGTCATCAAGCTGGGCGTGAAGGTCGACCTGTAAAATGGCGGGATGATCAAGCAGCTGCTTGCCATCTCGGCCGGTGCCAGCGCCGGCGCCTGTCTGCGCTGGCTGCTGGGCCAGGGGCTCAACGCCCTGTTTCCCGCCATCCCCCCCGGCACACTGGTCGCCAACCTGCTGGGCGGCTACCTCATCGGCGTGGCCTTGGGCTTCTTCGGCGAGCACGTGGGCCTGGCACCCGAATGGAAGCTGCTGATCATCACCGGCTTCCTGGGCGGGCTCACCACCTTCTCCACCTTCTCGGCCGAGGTCACCGCCCATCTGCAGGACGGGCGCCTGGCCTGGGCCGTGGGCGCTATCGGCATCCACGTCATCGGCTCGCTGGCCATGACGATGCTGGGGCTTGCGACGATGGGAGCCTGGGCTCGGGGGTGAACCGTCAGTGACCTATTCACCTCAGGTTCCAACCCGTCCAGCCAGCGGCCTTGATGCCGTTCCCCGCATTTCCTTCATCCCTGTTCCCGCCCAACCGCATCGACCGCCCGCCGCCAGTACCCCTTGATGTGGTTTTGCGAGCCTTTCAGGCCGTGGGCATTGCGCAGATGCTGACGTATGATCCTGGCATCACGATTTTCCAATGCTCCCCAGGCCGCATCGATGTGGGGCAGCCTTTCCAGCTCGGCAACGACGGCAGCCGCCGCATCCGTGCTGGCGCTGATGCGATGAAGCCGGGCGCCGGCAGGCAGCATGGCGTCGGGCAGATACGCCTGGTCCGCCTCGTGCGTGGTGATGCTGAACACGACCGGTGGCACGGGGTTGCGCCAGTTTTCCAGGATGGCGGCCACGGTGGGCAAGGCGGTCTCGTCGCCGACGAGCACCACGGCCCCCTCATTCAGGTGGCCGGTCTTCTCGTAGTATTCAGCATTGCTGAGGATGATGTCGCCCGCCTTCAGCCGGCTGGCCCACTGGCTGCCAGGCGTCAGCGCCCCGTCAGACCCCTGATGCAGGTAGATGTCCACCTCCGCCTGATCGACGAATGGCGCCTGCGCACTGCTTCTGCCGGCACGGCGCAACGTGTAGTAGCGCTGTTCCCGGTAGAACGACATCATCACCTTCTCGCGGCGCTGGGCCGAGATGCGCTTCAACCACCACAGCAGCAGGCGGTTGAACCACCTCTCGGGCGCGGACATATGCTGCTGCACGGCCGGCAGCCGCGATGGAAGCTGCTTCAGCGTCTTCAGCGAAAAGAACCAGGCATGGCCCGGGGCATTCTCCGGCAGCGGCACGGAACTCTTCAGCGTGAGGCGCAACATGTTGGGGCTGGCACGCCGGCTACCCTGCACGGTGAAGTACTGCTTCCTGCTGCCTGCCATGGCCCTGCCCTGGCGTACCATGGCATCGTAGGCCAGGTAATGGATGTTCTCTTCCACGTCCCCATTCAGCACGAAGGGAACGAACAGAGGCCTTGCGGTGCCGTCCGCCCCGGTCACGACCAGCAGGCAGCCCTCCTCGAAAACGTCATCCAGCCGGGCCTGCTGTGCATCCGGGGCACCACCGGCACGGGCCACAGCCAGCATCTCGTCGAGATGGTCGTTGTTGACGTGCTCGATGATGTCCAGCTTGCGGTCCTGGTCCACCAACGGGGTGCATGACGATGCTTGCGTGTCGTTCATATGGGCTTCGGCCATCGAGAGTCTCCAGCAGAAAAGGCAGAGGATACGGACAGACCGGCGAGTCGGGGCATCTGTTTCCGGAATGCCACCCGGCCGAGGGCCCGTCCGAGCCATTCAGAGCCAATGCAGGCCAGTCTTCAGAACGTCACTTTCACCCCCACCCCGTACATTCGAGGCTCCAGCACGTCGGACACGATGACGATGCCACCGGCACTACGGTCATCGAATTTCCAGGTGGGCTTGCGGGCGTCGAACAGGTTGTCCACATAGGCGTAGAACTGCCACGTCCGGTCCATCTGGTACGAGAGACGCGCATTGGCCACGGTGTAGGCCTGCACGTCGTAGCCTGGCAGGTTGTTGTCGCTGGAGTGGTAGCCGTCGGTGCGGTGCACATTGGCATTCAGCGCCAGCTGATCGGTAATGTTCCAGTTCACGTCCAGACCCGCCATGTAGCGCGGTGAACGGCCAAACTCATTGCCCTCGAAGGACACGCCATCCGGATCGGAGAAGCGGTGAATCTTCGTGCGCAGCAGGCCGGCGCTGGCACGGATGTCAAGGCTGTCCAGCGCCTTGTAGTCCGCCGACACCTCCAGACCATAGGAGCGCGATTCATCGGCATTGCGCACCACGTTGCCCATCAGCCTGCCGTTCACGTAGTCGGGCACATTGACCTGCGAATCCTTGCGGTCATCCCAGAACAGGTTGGCGTTCACCACCAGCCGGTCGCCCAGCGTGTCGATGCGGGTGAAGAGCTCATAGTTCCACATCGTTTCCGGGTTGAACTTGTAGAACGAGCCGTTGGCCGTTCGCAACCCCGCACCACCAGGGTTGTAGCCACGGCTCACTAGCGCTCCCACCGTCCAGTCAGGTGACACGTCATAGGCCAGCGAGACCTTGGGCAGCAGCTTGTGATAGGTCTCGTCGAAGGCCAATGGCATGCGCGCAGCGCTGGAGGTCCCGTTGCGCTTGACACTATCGTGCTGATAGCGCAGGCCGCCGGTCAACGACCATTGCGGCGCAAGGCGCCAGGTCATCTCGGTGAACACACCCAGACTGTCCTTCTTGTCGTGGAAGGACGACGTGCCTCGCAGATACAGCAGGTCATCGGCATCCACGTTGTTGTAGTAGACGCCCGCCATGCCACTGAGGCTATTGTCGGGCGCCTTGAAGCTGGCACGCAACTCCTCCGAGAAATCACGCGAATCCATGTGAGCACCGCCGTTGCTCATCGGCACGGATACCCGTTCGGTGTTGCTGCGGCTGTACTGCAACTGGTTGTCCAACCGAACCCCGCTGCCCAGGTCATAGGCCAGATCATGCACCCCTGTCCACCCATGGGTGTTGAAAGTGGGCATGGTCAGCGTGGCATTGTTCAACCGGTCATGAGGATCATTGGCCGCCTCGGACGTGGGCAGGTTGCCGCGCAAGTAGGAAAGCATCAGTTTCGATTCCAGGCCCGGCAGCGCACCGGGCGTCCACAGCAACTTGATGCGGCCGTTGATGTTCTCGGGGTTGGTATCGGTATTCCCCTTGGAATAGGTGGGATTGACGTAATTGATGTAGGTGTCGCGGCCGCTGTAGTCCAGCGCAATGCGTGCAGCCAGTTCCTCGTCCACCAGCGGCCGCGACAGCATCACCGAGGCACGCCGGGCCTTGCGACTGCCCAGCTGCAGCTGCGCCGCACCTTCCGGCTTGAAGGTGGGATCCTTGGTGTTGACAATGACCGAACCGGCAATGCTGTTGGCACCCAGCGCCGCCGTCTGCGGACCGCGATAGACCTCGACGGAATCCACATCCCAGATGGACGTGGTGCCAAAGGCGGTTTCCCAGAAGTTCAGGTTGTGGCCGTCGACATTGACACGGGCCCGTGGCACCGTACCTCCATAGAAGGCGCCTGCGCCGGAACTGGCCCCCTGGCCATCGACGCCCCGGATGACGGGGGCACTGCCAGGCCCGGTATACAGCACGTTGGGGACGTTGCGCGTCACATCACGCACCGCAGCCGCCTCGGACTGCTCCTGCAAGTGACGGTTGCCGATGACGGCCACCGAACTGGCGGTTTCCTTCACCGTGCGGCGCACCTTCTCGCCGGTGACGACCACGCTGCCCAGGGTAGCGACTTCGCCGGCATCGGCCCTCTGGCCCTGGGCAAGCACCGCCGATGCGGGCAGGACTGTGGCCAAGGCCAGGGCAACGGCTGTCAGTGGACAGCCTCTGCCATCGAGGCGATGCAACCCGCTACCCGCCCACCGTCCATGGCTTGAAGAACATGCACTTCCACTGTCTCGCATACCGTCTCTCTCCTAGTCTGACCGAGGAATCCAATGATGCAAAGCACGACATGCAGTCACTGATGCAGTCGTCATCACTTGCAGATGCCCCCTGATACGCATCCGAGTACCCATTCGGAAGGGGCGTTCATGGTAACAAATGATTCCCACTATCACAATGAGGCTTACCTCAATCCGCATTGCTGAACCAGGGCGAGACACCAGAACCGCAGATATGGAGTCAATCGGAAATTGGCCTGAGCGTGGTGAGCTTCCGGTGAATGGCCCCTTTCCGTGAGAACTGATCGAAGACGCCATACACTGCGGAGCGAATGCTGCCGACATCCGCGGCAGAATAGGTACTTCCCCTATAGCTCATCAGAATTCTCATGAACTCCTGACCATCGACACATTCCTCCATGACCTCGAACTGGAGTCCCAGCATGGACTCATGCTTGTCGGGATCGATCTGCCGGAACTCGATACGTTCACCCTCAGGGCCGGACAGCAAACCGTTCAATTTGTTCTTTGCATGTATCTGGATGAACACATCGAAAATATGTTCCTTGCCAGGTGACATCCCTAGCGCCTCTTCGACGAGATCGATCGGAATATCACTCATTGGTAACGATCTGTTTATTAGATCGCGGATATAGGCAACAAACTCGCCGACGGACAGTGCATCATCGACACGAATCCGATGAGCGACCACGGTGGTGAAGTAACCGACCGTATCAAAAAAGCTAGGGTCCGTACGACCCGAGGCCGATGTCCCCACAATGAGATCATCGATCCTGGTCAGATCGCTCAGCGCGAAAACAAGTGCAGCGTAGACGACATGGAAGAGTGACGACGAACACTCCCTGGACAACCGATAGAGCTCGCGGCTGGCTTCAGGATCGAATCGGTACTCTATCCACCCGTCCTGGCCGTCACTCAAACCCATGTCCATGTCGAGGACTCTGCCAGTGTCGATCTTCAGCTGCCTGCCAGGCACCATGTCATGCAGATCATCCACCCAGAAATCAAGATGGCGCCTGTCCAGCCCCTGCTCGCTCTGCAGGAGCGCGAAATCGAGGAATGGCCTGCCTGCAGCGGGCAATGAAGGAACCTCACCGACAGACCTGCAGTGATAGGACTTCACCAGTTCGTCCACAACGATATTGAGCGACCACTCGTCGATGGCAATATGGTGGAAAAGCAGGGACAGCTCCTGGCGACCGGTATCAGGATTGACGAAGAACCTGATCCTCAGGGGCAGCTCCTTCGAAAGATCGAATACCCACGCGGCCTCTGTAGCCCTGGAGTTTCCCGCCGCCTCTTCGCTTGACCAGAACCACTTGAATGAATCCAGCCGGTCCACGGGCACGACACGCTGAAGCACCTGGCCGTCCTCTCGCTCGAAAAATGTCGTTCGCAGGGCATCGTGCCGCTCGATGATGTCACGAAAGGCGATCTGGAATACCTGTTCGTCGACGGGAGACAGGAAATCGAGTCCAAACGGGATGTTGAGCATGGGACCAAAGCCGAATGCCGTATATATCTTCCATAGAGACATCTGGGCCAGCGCAAGCGGCGCTTCATGCCGAGGTGGCACCTCCACCTGTTCATGCACGGAGACCTCGGCAACATGCTTGCGCGCAACCGTGGCAAGCAGCGAGGCCGTGGGATGGCTGAACAGGTCATTGAAAGCAACATCAATGCCATGCTTCTCCGCCAAGGATCCGATGACGCGGGTAGCAATAAGCGAATGCCCCCCTCTGTCGAAGAAATCTTCGTCTGCCTCCATGTCGGGAGCATTCAAGGCTTCCCGAAACGCCCCAAGAATGTTGCTGACCAGCCCACCTTGCCCTTCGGAATCGCTGTTCGGACGATGTTCATGAATGACGCTAGCAGCATGGAGAACGTGATGAGCATTTCCATCCTCCTGTCTTTCATGTGTCATATCCGACATGCTCGCTCTTGCCTCGATCCCTTCCGACGACGAGGAACGGCTCAAGAATCCAGGAACGAGACTGGTCGCCCCCACGGCTCCACCCAGCCTGCGGATCGATTCGTTTCGGCACCCCCCACAGGTGTCGACGATCCTGCAGATGATGTCTTCCGTGACATGACGCCGCGCCACGATGTCATGGACCAGGACTGCAACGTGCATGTCGCCCCCAACGACGACGATGCCGATGATCAAGGGATGCACGATCCCGTCACATGCCTGCTTCCTTACCCATGAAACGAGATGCTCCAGCGCACCATCGAGATCACTGTGTCCGATGAACCTGATGGGTATCTCCCTTCCGCCCCCATTCGTCCTCCTGAGCTCATCCCCATCGAACACATACCGGGCAGCCAGATCCGGAAACCTGCTCCCCAGGATGCGGATCGCCCCACCCAGGCTGAAGACATCCACCCCCTCCTCCTTCCTGAAGACGATGAGATTGCCCAGGAACACCTCCGGATACTGGATCTGCTCAAGCCATGCCTGAGCTTCCCCCGGGTCATCGACCACTACCGGATCCCCCGCGATCATCTGCATGCCCATGCCGCAACGCACCTCCTGATCCAAGTATGCAATTTCATGAAAGGTCAGATCTCCCACGCTCTCCCGGCATGATCGATGATCCGGGTCTTCATGCCCATGTCGCTGAGCAGATTCAGGAAGCCGTCAGGTACAAGTTCCTCCACATTGACCATCCGGCCGACATCCCAGTCACCTCTGGCAATCAGTGCCGCCGCCGCTGCAGGTGGAAGGCCCGCGGTGTACGAGATGGCCTGTGCCCCATACTCGGCAAAGGCGGCCTGGTGATCGGAAATGTTGTAGATCACAACCTTCCGACGCTCGTTTCCGGATGTCCCTTCGATGAACACACCGATCCAGGTCTTCCCGACATACTCCGATGCAAGGCTGGCTGGATCGGGAAGGACGGCCTTCACGACCTTCAATGGGACCACTTCCACTCCCTCGGAAGTGACGACCGGCTTCTCCGAGAGCAGCCCGAGGGAGTTGAGGACATTGAAGACTTGCACATAGCGTTCTCCGAAGCCCATCCAGAACCGGACATTCTCCGCACCCACGGTCTTGTACAGCGAGTGTATCTCGTCATGCCCCGTGAGATAGACCGAACGCTCCCCGAGTCCCGGCAAAGGGAACGTCCGCTCCACTTCGAACATCCGGTTCGTCTTCCATGCCCCTCCCTGCCATGAATAGACGACGCCCGTGAACTCGCGGAAATTTATCTCCGGATCGAAATTGGTGGCGAACCATCTGCCGTGCCGTCCGTCATTGACGTCAACGATGTCGATGGAATCGACTCCATCGAAAAACCTGTCCCGGGCATGGCGCACATAGGCGTTGACCACACCGGGGTCGAAACCGACACCCAGGATTGCCGTCACCTTTCTTTCCAGACATTCGCCTGAAAGCCTCCACTCATGGTTTCCGTACCACGGCGGCGCTTCGCAGACACGGTCCGGATCTTCGTGGATGGCAGTATCAATATAGGCCGTTTCATTGTCGATGCAGGCCTGCAGCACGCTCATGTTGACAAACGACGAGGCAACATTTATCACTATTTCAGCCCCTGTATGCCTGATGAGACCTGACACATCGGCCGGTTTCATGGCATCCACCTGGAACGCTCGGACCTTCGCGTTCCGCCTTTCATCTGAACGGGCCGCTATGTCCTCGACGATCTTCTGACACTTGGCCAATGTCCGTGATGCAATGCTTATCTCCCCGAGCAGGAGGTGCTGACTGGCGCAGGCATGAGCAGCAACACTTGCAACACCCCCGGCACCAATGATCAATACGTTGCGACGCTTCATTTTCGCCCCATGTCATACCAGAAACAATGATCGAGGAACCATCATGACCTTGCCTTGCGGATAGCCCGGCCCAGAAGGTTCGATAACGGCCCATCCAGTCTTCCTGGTGTCATGGCAGCCTCCAGAAACGGCTGGAAACCCACGCAGACATCCAGAAGCCTGGACTGAGTCATAGACCTTTCGTCCACATCCACCTGCATGAAAAGGCCGCTGCCGTCCTCCGCACTACGGAAGGTCATGTTGAATCCGTCTCCGGGGCCCGCAGCCAGAACCCGGCTTTCACTGGTACATCCCTGAAAACGTGATCCACTGAACGGCAGGACGTTGATCAACGGTGAAAAGAAGAATCTCCGCCCTGCAGGAACACTCCTGTCCAATGCCATCTGCTCGACACGGTACCTTCCATGACGTCTCATCTCGTTCAGCCTCCGGTAGGTGGATGCCATGTATTCGCCCAACGACGCCTTTCCATCCATGACAGCCCTGAACGGCAGGATGTTGACCACCAGTGCGGGAATGTTGGCTGCAACACTTCCCCAGCGCCCCATGTAGGGTATCCATATCACGTCATTGTCGGAAGCACCCTGACAGGCCTTGTCACAGTCAGCGACGACGCCCATGGAGGACAGATAGAGTATCGACAATGCCACCAGGGTATCCGGCCATGTAGCCATCAGGTCGTCGGAGAAATCCCGCAGTCGACGGATCAGGTGATCATCGAGACGCCTGGAATCATGATGTCCCTCCTGACCATAGTCCTCGTCTGCCTTGTCCAGAAGCGCAGGAGCGCAGCCACCAGACAACAGCCCTTGCCAGTACCTGCCATCCCGGGCGTGGCGATCCGATGTCCTGTAGGAACGTTCCTCTTCAAGAAAGGCCTCAAGACGACCAAAAGGCGCGCCTGCCGGTTCCTTCCCCCTGAAATACCCATACAGAGCACCGCACCGCTTCTCCATCAAGGCCATGGAGAACCCGTCCACGACGATGTGATGGCTTCTCAAATACCATATGCAGTGATCATCGGAGACACGGATGATCATCGTCCTGGAAACAGGATCACGGAGCAGATCGAGTCTTGAAGAACAGTCCTCATTCATGATCTGGAGAGCATCATCCATGGGTGTACTCGAACCCCGCAGATCGACAACAGACACCACTGGCCTGCATCCGTCATCAAGGCACTGCCTGACCCCGTTCCCCATCGAATCTTTCAGGAAGCGGATCGACAGGACATCAGCCTCATCCACGACCGATTTCACAGCCCTGGCCAAGGCCTCGACATCTACGTCACCACGGATGTCGACATAATGGGCGACCGTGGAAACCGGTTCATCCGGATGAAAACTGAACTCCTCCCAGAAATCCAGCTGTTGCAGGGTAAGTGGATAGGAGACCTCTCCGGCATCATTTTTCTCCTTTGCAGGGAACGATTCTCCGTCATGCAGGTTCTCGTACTTCACATGGCCTCCCGTTCGGACAATCGTGGACCACGCTCATGAATGTGCTTTCGGAGTGCAAGCGCCCGGACCTCACTGATGCAACGGCAGTGCAACAGTTCCAACGGGCTCAACGAACATCCTACAGCGGCATGGATGAGGGCTGAAAGCCGCTTCAGATGACGCGGAAGCAACCCGAGGCACACGAGTCTCTCGTCCGCGCCGATGACACGATCCAGCCCCAGGACCTCACCGTATGCATCGGCAATATGCCTCTGGATTCCGTCGGTCTCTCCCATTTCCCTTCCGCCGCCCGGCGCGGAGCATGAACGGGCAATGACCCGCCCCTGCCCCCTGTCGGGCTTTCCATTGGACAGCATCGGAATGTCCTGGACACGGATGTAGCGCGAGGGGACGTGAGACTCCGGCAAGACGCTTCTGGCGAAGAGCCTGAGGTTCCGGGCAGAGATGGACGACATCGGATTATCGACATAAAGAACGACAAGCACCGGGTCCCGACTTCCTTCCTCGATCATGTCGATCACCATCACCCGGTCGACGCCCACGCATTTGGCGAGGGCGCTTTCGATATCGGGCAGCGATACCCTCACCCCTCTTATCTTGACATGACCCGCAACCCGTTCCTTGAAGATGATCTCTCCATCCCGTCTGTAGAAGCCGATATCACCTGTCCGAAATGCCCTAGCGACCTCCCCCCGTCCATCATGGATTTCCACGAAATCCGTCTGGTCCAGCTGACCATCCATCCAGTAGCCATTCGCCAGATTGACGCCTGCCGTGTGTATTCTGCCCGGAACGCCCACAGGACAGATCAGGCCTGCATCGTTCAGGATGCAATGGGCGTTTCCAGGAAGGGCCATTCCATAGGGAATCTGCCCTTCGTCCTCGGAAGAGATGTCATGCCATATGCTCCATATCGTCGTCTCCGTCGGCCCTCCGAGCGATACCAGCCTTACCGATGCCCCCTCGCCACGCAACCTTTGGACCGTTGTCTGCTTGATGTAGTCTCCCCCTTGCGCAAACAGTCTCACGGCCCCTAGTCCCCCGTCACCGACGGCAATCAGCAGCATTTCCAGGATCGTGGGCACTGACACCCAGATCGTCACGCGATGTTTCAGGAGAAGGTCGTACCAGTGTCTTGCATCCTTCTCTCGACCCGCATCGGGCATGATCAGAGAAGCACCAGCCGCCAGCGAACCAAAGACATCGAAGACGGACATGTCATGGTGAAAGGGCGTGACCGAAATGAACCTGTCATCCGGTGACACCTTCCAGCTGTCCAGCGTGTTGGCGATGACATTCTCCGTGGCGAGGTTATTCAATGCAACGCACTTGGGCGTCCCCGTCGTTCCCGAGGTATACAGGCAGTACGATGTCTCCGGGGAGATCGACAGTTCATCGGGATCCGGAAGCTGGCGTGCTGCATCAAACACTCTTGTACGATCAAGGCATGAGATGACTTCCTCGGCAGTGACATATTCGATTCCATGAGGCAAGCTGTCGCCGACCACGACTGAAGGACCGCATTTTTCGAGCAGGTAGCGCAGCCGCTCATCGGGAGCGGACCGGTCCACCGGAACCCATATCGCCCCCAGCAGTGCACAGGAGAGCGTGACAACCACGCTGGAAACGCTCTTCGGCAGGCATATGGCAACGACGCTGCCACGCCCGACACCATGAAGCCTCATCCATTCCGTGGCTCCCAGTACCAGCCTGCCAAGGTTCTCATAATCGATGTGCTCGTCACCACAGATCAATGCCACACGACCGGCTCCGTCATGACCACGAAAGAGGTTCCGGCTGATTCTGCTCAGGAAGCGATCACTTCGCGGGAACGTGATTTCATCCACATACGCCGCACCTGCTGGAAGACCTGTCACAGCCTGCCAATCCATCCCGGCAAGGCCCGCCCCAACAGCCTCTGCGACAGCTCTCCCGATCGAATCTGCCATGTCGGCCACCATCCATGGTTCCAGCGCACTGACCGAATAGTCCAGGTCGATCACCAGGCACCCCGACTTCCCTCTTGTGAACCTGATGTCAAGCGCTGTCTGGGGTGTCTGGGTACACCCTCCGACCAGCTCCATCGGGCCATCGTCATCCAGCGTGGGCCAAGCCAGGCCATTGGTCATCACCACTGGCAGAGGCACTCGGGAATCCATCCCTCTTCTCAGCAGCAATCGATTCAGATCCACACCCGAGAATGCCCTGTTCTCCACGCCTTTGTGGATGTCGTTCTGCAGGGAACGCGCCCTTTCGACGAACTCACGCCCATCCTGCCGCCACTGAACCACTATGAAACTCGATGCATTCTCATCCCCCCGTCTGACAGGCGCGATGGGGACACCCACGACGACATCACCATGCTCCGCCCAACAGGACAGGGTCTGCATGCCCAGTGCCATCAGTACGGTATTCAGGAACAGTCCATGTCTGGCCCCTGCCTTCTGCAATGCCCTTATTTCCTCCCTGCCCACGGTCCTCGTTTCACGCCGATACCGTGAAGACCTGATATCGTCCGGATTCTTCAGCCATGGCAACATGATGGGTACGGACAGTGAGGAGAGCCTGGCTGACCAGTAGTCACGGGCGTGATCCCTGTCAGGAAGCGCAAGACTGTCCTGCATAACTGCTTGCACCTTTCCGGGATCCGCTCCTTCTTCTGGGTGGAACCCTTCCAGTACTTCCTTGATCATGCTGGATATCGCAAAGCCATCTGCTATCAAGGCATCGAACTTGATGAACACGACAGCTTCCCTGCTCCCATCTTTCTCGGGATTTTCATCCGAGAGCACGAATACCTTCACCGCCCATGGCGACGTGTCCAGGCTGACGATGGAATGACTGAACTCATCCCTGCATGCAGCGATGGTTTCTTCGGCCGCTTCCCGCGTCAGTGCAGACAGGTCATGGACATCCATGTTCAGGGCCGCTTCTGTGGACACCCATTGCACCAACCTCGATGCATCCACGTGCGTCCTCAGGACATCATGGCGCCTGACGGCGGAACGCAACGCTTCCTTGACCCCGTCCAGCCGAATCCTGCCCCGGTACTCCCGGAAATCCTGCATGGCAACCCCGCCCAAGGGCATATCCTTCCCACGACCCAGCAGGTAGGCCTTCTGGAGCGTCGAAAGCGGAGCTTCATGTCGTCCGGCGCCCGCACGCACGTCAACTCTCCCGGGCACGCCATGTGCAAATCCGGAGGGATCGCCATATCTGGCATCGATCTCCTTCATCAGCTCCGCCACGCTTGCTTCACGGAAAGCCACATCCCTGGCCAGCCTCTCCAGAATGGCCACATAGGTATCCAGCAGGGATTTGGCCCAACCTTCGGACATCATGTCCAGACGGATGTCCCAATTGAAGGACAGGCAGGAACCCATGGACACGACCTGTGCGTCCAGAGCAATGCCAGGCCCCTGCGAGACAGAGTGAACCATCGGGCCGAATGCGGCTCTCACGTCCTCGGGGAAAAGATCCTCACCCTCTTCCATGTCCAGGCCTGACGTGAACACGATGGGAGAGGTCCGGAAGGCGCCTTTCCGCCTGGACAGGTCTCTCGCCACGAGGACGCCAGGATAGGATCGATGCCCAAGCAGGCTCATGATGCGATCGGATGTCCTGGAGGCAGCCGCCCGGACACTGTCCTGATCCCTGACACTCATCGGCACATGCAGGATATTGGCGAATTCACCCAACATCCCGTTCGCACCGGACGTGACACCATCTCGCCAGAACACGGGAAGCGGGATCAGGAAGTCCCTCGTCTTGCAGGCATGAGCCATGATCAGGGAGAAGACTGTCAGGAGCAGGGCCGGCATCGTCACCCCCATTTGCCTGGCACATCCCTTCAGGGCAATGCTCACCTGCTTATCCAGAGCAGCCGTGATGCTGGTGCTGATGTCGCGTCTGCCGGCTCCATTTTCCTCCATGGCCTCAGAAGGCAGGGATATCGGATCCGGCATGTCAGCCAGCCGTTTCTTCCACCAGGATCGATCATCGTCCCACCTCTTCTTCATCGATGGATCAGTGGCCATGCGGTCCAACCATTCGAAGAACATGGGTACTTTGCCTGGACTGCACTCGATCGAAGGTGAAGCATCCCGGCAGTAGAGGGACGCCAGTTCGATCATCATGAGGCGAGCACTGAAAGGATCGATTGCCAGCATGTCGACATCCACGTGGAGCCGCGAACGTCCCTCGGGCAGGAGACTCAGGGAGAAGGCAACGGGGTTCTCCTTGCGCAAGTTCATCCGACGATGCGTCCAGCGCCGTCGTTTCTCGTTCAGAAACCCATGGAGTTCGGATTCCTCGAATGCGACACAGCAATCCACATCAAGATCGATGCATCCCCCCTCTTCATCGACGATCATCCTGTCCGCATCATTGATGCGCATTCCCAGTATGGGATGCCTGTTCATCAGATGAGCAAGGGCTGCCCGCAGTCGTCTCGTGTCCAGGCACGCCCCCTCGAATTCCATATACAGATGAGAACTGACGCCAACGGCATCATTTCCGTGGTTCCTGCCTGCCCAATAGGCAACCTGCATTGGAGTCAGGTCTCTGATTTGCACTCGACTTCCTCGACAGAATATGATTACTATAGGTAAGAATGTATCGCATTACCTTAACAAGGAACCCACTATGAGTGACTGTGATATGCCAGTTGATTCAAGAATCAAGAATGAATATCATACGCGCCCACTATTTTTCTTCTCATCTGACACGCAGACGCTGGAGGCTTTTGGCGTCCATGAAAGACTGGAACCCGCCGTCCAACAGGAAGATGGTCGAAACAGCGAATTTCAGGCTACCGTCGAAGCAGCGTTGCTGCAGGCCAGACGATCAGGCATAGATGACCCCATCGTCGTCGGGGCCATTCCATTCGACACCCATGAACCCGCCTGTCTCTACATACCCCGACATTATTCCTGGCAGGCTGTCGATGTATCGAACCCCTTTCGGCAAAAGGGTGAATCACCGGTTCTCCACCTCCGTAACCAGACCTCCATTCCGAACGAAGCCGATTTCAAGGCATCCGTGAAAAAGGCGCTGGAACACCTGCAGGATTCAGGCGAAATCAGAAAGATCGTGCTCGCAGCTACCCGGGAACTGACCTTCGATGCCGCCATCGATGTCGAGGCGTTGCTGGCCAATCTCAGAATGCAGAATCCTCAGGGTTACCAGTTCCGGCTAACCCTTTCCAGTGACGAGGAACTCGTCGGTATCAGCCCGGAACTTCTGGTCAGGCGGAATGGGCGCAGCATCGTCAGCAACCCGCTTGCAGGATCTGCGCGCAGATCCACGGATCCGGAGAAAGACAGGCAGATCGCCGACGACCTGCAGGCATCCGAAAAGGATCAATACGAACATCGTCTCGTCATCGACGACATCGATCGCGTGCTGCGTCCGTACTGCACGGAACTCCATGTTCCGCGCCACCCTGCCTTGTTGAGCACATCTGCACTCTGGCATTTGTCCACACGCATCGAAGGGGAATTGCAGGCACCTCCTGCGACAGCCCTGGAGGTGGCATGCGCACTTCATCCGACTCCAGCTGTATGCGGCCATCCGACGGCCACGGCACGAAAGCTCATCAGCGAACTGGAAAGCTTTCATCGTGGATTCTTTACCGGTGCCGTGGGCTGGATGAACGCCGACGGCGACGGCGAATGGGCGGTGACCATTCGCTGCGGCGTCGTGAACAATGGAAAGATCCGTCTATTTGCCGGAGCAGGCATGGTACCCGCCTCCAATCCGGATTCGGAATGGGCCGAGATCCAGACAAAGCTCGGTACCATGCTGCGTGCGTGCGGAATTTCAGGTTGAAACACACAGGAAACGATCAAGGCAAGCCATGTCCATTCCCAAAATATCAGATTACCCAATGCCAGGACCAGAAGAAACCCCCGGGAACAGGGTAGCTTGGCAACTGAATAGTGAGCGGGCGGCGCTTCTCATCCATGACATGCAGCGCTATTTTCTGCGCTTCTATGAAGCCGATTCGGCACTGCTTCAGACACTGGTGGCAAACATCGCAACCTTGAAGTGCTGGGCCCTGCGACACGGAATTCCCGTCTTCTACACAGCTCAGCCACATGACCAGCCTCCTGAAGACCGCGCCTTGCTGAACGACATGTGGGGCTCCGGCCTGACGAAGGCAGACCCTGACCAGCAGGATGTCATGGAAAGGATTGCACCGACCGAAAGGGACATCGTACTGACAAAATGGCGCTACAGCGCCTTTCAGCGCAGCAATCTTGAAACGAGAATGACAGCGCTGAAACGGGACCAGCTGATCATCGTCGGTGTCTATGCGCACATCGGCTGCATGATCACGGCTGTGGATGCATTCATGCGCGACATCCAGCCCTTCATGGTGGCGGATGCGGTGGCAGATTTCTCCAAGGCCGATCATCTGATGGCGCTACGATACGTGGCAGGCTGTGCCGGAGTGGTAACTCGGACCGATGATGTCCTGACGGTATCCGAAGGGGACCCCATACGCACCTGGCTCGTGTCCCGGATCCGCGAATTGATCCGAGCAGACGATGAAGACTTCAACATGGACGAGAACCTGATCCACTACGGGCTGGACTCCCTGCGGATCATGCGTATTGCCGAGGAACTCGGACAGCGTGGTATCGGGGTTTCCCTTGAGGAACTCGGCCATAAACCCACTCTTTCAAACTGGATGGAACTGATCCGGAACAAGAGAGCCCAATGACAGGTTGAACCTCTATGATCGACGACTTCATCGACAGGAAAGTGCTGGTCACCGGAACCGCCCAAGGCATTGGCCAGCGCATCGCACAGCGCTTCGCGCAGGCCGGTGCCAAAGTCATCGGACTGGACAGGCAGCCCACAACAGCTGCAGGCGACGGCACGGGAAATGCACCTACCTTCGAGCAGATCCAGCTGGACGTGGCGGACACGAAGGCCATCGTACAGGTATGCGAGCAGCTGAAGGCACGCTGGCAGACGCTGGACGTGCTGGTGAATGCGGCAGGCGTGCTGCGCATTGGCGGGCTGGACACGCTGACGGCCGAGGACTGGAATGCCTGTCTGGACGTGAACGTGACGGGCCCCTTTCATCTCATCCAGCAATGGGCACCGGTATTCAAGACACAGCGCCGGGGCGCCATCGTCAACATCGCTTCCAATGCGGCGGTGGTGCCGCGCATCGGCATGCTGGCCTATTGCACGTCCAAGGCGGCCATGGTGGCGATGAGCCAGACGGTGGCGCTGGAGCTGGCCCCTTTCGGGGTACGCTGCAACATCGTGTCGCCGGGCTCGACCGACACGCCGATGCTGGCCGGCATGCTGGCTGATCCGGCCGGGCAGCGCCGCCTGGTGGAAGGGCTGCCGGAGCAATACAAGCTGGGCATTCCGCTGGGCAAGATCGGCCGACCGGACGACGTGGCCGATGCCGTGCTGTTTCTGGCATCGGAGCAGGCGGGCCACATCACGATGCAGCAGATCGTGATCGACGGCGGGGCTACGCTGGGCGCCTGATGATGAGCCTGTCGGAACATGGCGTCGATATTCAGGGCACAATCACGACATCGGCTAAACTCGGTACGGAAACGGGCCGCCCCGGCCGGCATGAATGACACCGGCCGACACCTGCCCCCCCTTTTCGGCGGATGAATCCAGGAGGAGAAAGCATGAGCATGTCCCCCGATACGCAGAGAGCCAGGCTGCACATCGGCATGTCGCTGGCGCCGACCTGGCTGAGCGGCGATGCCTGGCGGCGCCCCGACAGCGGCGTCGAGCAGACCTTCTCGCAGGCATTCTTCCTGGACATTGCCCGGCGGGCCGAGGCTGCGCAGGCAGATTTCGTGTTCTGTCCGGACGTGATGTCGCTGCGTACCGACCTGCTGTCGCAGGGTGCGGGATTCGCCAGCCTGGACCCCACGATGCTGCTGTCGGCCATCGCGCCTCAGACCCGACACATCGGGCTGCTCACCACGGTTTCCACGCTGTTCTTTCCGCCCTATGTGGCAGCGCGCCAGATCCAGTCGCTGAACTGGCTAAGCAACGGGCGCGCAGGCTGGAACATCGTCACGGCGCTGGAAGGCCACGGCAATTTCGGCATGGCCGAGATGCCTTCGGCGTCCGAGCGTTATGCACGTGCCACCGAATTCGTTTCCGTGGTCCGGCAGCTCTGGCAGAGCTTTCCGCACGATGCGCTGCATTTCGACCGCGACGGTGGCCTGTTTGCCGATCCGGAACGGGTACAGGCCATTGATCATCGTGGCCGGTACCTGTCGGTGCAGGGGCCGCTGAACCTGCCTGCCTTCGGCGAGGGCCGCATCCCGTTCGTGCAGGCGGGCGCCTCTCCGGAGGGGCGGCATTTTGCGGCAGGCGTGGCCGATGCCGTTTTTGCCTCCACGCCTGACCAGGAAACGGCCCGGCAGCTGCGCCAAGAGCTGCACGAGCTGGCCGCCCGCCAGGGACGCCGGCCCGAGGCGGTGAAGCTAATGCCGGGGCTGAGCCTGTACCTGGCCGAGACCGGATCTGCCGCCCGGCAGCTGCATGCCGACACCCATGCGCGCCGTGATCCTGCACGGGACCGCAAATCCATCCGTGATCTGCTGGGCGTCGATGTCTCGGACTGGCCGCTGGACAGGTTGGTGCAACCCGACGACCTGCCAGCCGAAGGGGACTTCGTGCCCCGCAGCCGCACGCACGCGACGCTGCTGCGCGACCTGGTGACGCGCGAGTCGCTGCCGCTGGGCGAACTGCTGCGACGACCCGAGGTCATGGGTTCTGCCCACTGGCAGATCGTCGGCACGGTCGACGATGCCGTCGGGCAGATCGAGGACTGGTTCACCCACGAGGCCATCGACGGTTTCATTGCCCTGCCCGGCGGATCGACGGATTCGATGCACCGGGTGCTGGGCGAACTGCTTCCGCGGCTGTCGAAGGCCGGGCTGTTCCGGCGGCAGTATTCCAGCAACACATTCATCGGACACCTGCTCGACTGAGCGACCGTCCGGACCGATCGTCGTGCTGAACATCATCGACCTGAGCGCCGGCTATGGAAGTTCTCTGGCCCTGCGCCACGTCTCCCTGCAGGTTCCGGCTGCCGGCGTGACGGCGCTGACTGGCCCCAATGGCTGTGGCAAGTCCACGCTGCTGAAGGCCATCCTGCGCTTTCTGCCCGCCTGCAGCGGTGAAGTGCAGCTGGACGGCACGCCGCTGCACCACCTGGGCCGGTTGCAGCTGGCCCGCCAGATTGCCTACATGCCGCAGGAATGCCACTGTCCGGACTATCTGACGGTCTTCGATCTGGTGCAGCTGGCCGATTACCACCGTCACCCCTGGCTGGGCCGGACATCACCCGAAGCACAGGCACGCTTTGCCCGCACGCTGGAAGCCGTCGGCTTGCGCGACATGGCCCATCGTCCAGTGAACGATCTGTCGGGCGGCCAGCGGCAACGTGCCTGGATTGCGATGGTGCTGGCACAGGACGCGCGGGTGATCCTGATGGACGAGCCCGTGAACCACCTGGACATGAAGTACCAGGTGGAAGTGCTGGCGCTGGTGCAGCAGCTGGTGCAGGATTTCGGCAAGACCATCCTGGTGGTGCTGCACGACCTGAATCTGGCGGCCGCGTTTGCCGACACGCTGGTGATGATGAAGGACGGGGGCATACATGCAGCGGGCCCCATCGGCGCCGTGCTAACGCCGGCGAACGTGCAGGCGGTCTTCGGCATGGCGGTGGACATCTTTGCACGCTGCGGGCGCCTGGTCTGTCTGCCTTGTTTTCCTTCTTCCGGTTCCCCTTCCTCTGTCGCCCCATCACCCACCCCTGTACGGGACACCACGCCATGATGCGCCCCGTGGCGACCCTGCTGGGCTGCATCGTGCTGTTGCTGTCTGCCCTGGGGCTGGACCTGATGCACGGCCTGGACGGCATGACGCTGACGGACATGGTCACGGCCCTGTGGCAGCAGGTACCAGACAGCTACGAGCAGTCCATTCTGCTGTCCCAGCGGCTGCCGCGCGTGCTGATGGCCCTGCACGCCGGCAGCATCCTGGCCGTGGCAGGCTGCGTGCTGCAGGGGCTCGTCCACAACCCGCTGGCCTCGCCATCATCGCTGGGCATCCATGCCGGTGCGATGCTGGCCGTGGTGGTGGCCACGCTGGGATTTGATCTGGAAAGCGGCGGCCAGACAGGAGCCGCACTGGCTGGCGCACCGCTGGGCATGCTGGCCACCCTGTGGCTGGCTCGGTTTGCCAACCGGGACGCCGATGCCCGGGGGCTGGCGCTGATCCTGTCCGGCGCACTGGTATCGATGCTGTTTATCGGCATCGGCAACGCGCTGCTGCTGCAGGACCCGGCCCGGCGCAACGAGCTGCTGGGCTGGATCATGGGCAACATCAACCACGTCCACCTCGATCGCCTGCAGGCGACGTGGTGGCTGGGTGGCCTGTGTCTGCTGGGACTGTGGGCATTGGGCAGGCCACTGACGCTGGTGATGCTGGGTGCCGAGCGTGCAGCAGCGGCCGGCGTGAACGTGGCCTGGGTATCCGGAATGGCCATGCTGCTGGTGATGCTGGCCTGCGGGGCAGCCGTGGCCGTGACGGGCCCGCTGGGTTTCATCGGGCTGGCGGTGCCTCACATGCTGCGCCCGATGGTTGGTGCCAGTCTGCGGTGGCTGATTCCCTGTGCAGCTGTCCTGGGCGCCAGCCTGTGCCTGCTGGCCGATTTCCTGGCACGCACACTGTTCAGTCCGCACGTCATCCACACGGGCCTGTTGCTGGATGCCCTGGGCGGCATCGTCTTCATGATGATCGTCCGACGCCACTATCTGTCGGCCGAGGTGCGAACATGATGCCACGGCGCAGCATCCGGTCCGATGGCCATGCCATCGTCACGTTGCCGCTGGGCGTGCAGATGACCACCATGCACCTGAAGACGCTGCTTCTGCTGATGGCCCTGCTGATGCTGACTGCCCTACTCTCCGTGTGGACCGGCAGCACGCAAGCCTCGGTGGATGACTGGCTGCGCCTGCTGCAGAGCCGCTCCCTGCCCAACGACGCCCTGCATTATGCCGTCGTCTCGGTACGCCTGCCGCGTGTGCTGCTGGCCTGCCTGGCCGGATGGTGCGTGGCTGTCTCGGGCGCCATGCTGCAATCCATTGCACGCAACCCGCTGGCCGACCCTGGTCTGCTGGGACTGAGCCAGGGGGCCGTGACGGCCGTGATGGCACTACGTGTGCTGCTGCCCACCGCCCCCGCGTGGCTCACCTCGCTGGGTGGCGTACTGGGCGGCGTGGGCGTGGCGCTGCTGCTGGTAGTCCTGGTGGGGCACACCCGCACCAATGGCCTGGCCATCCTGCTGATGGGCATTGCCATGGAATCGGTGCTCTCCAGTGTGGCGGCCGTGCTGCTGCTGTACCTGCCGGGCGATGCGTCGGTGGCCATGGCGGAATGGATGGCGGGCAGCCTGTTCCAGGCCAACTGGGCCTCGCTGTCGATTCTGCTGGTGCTGGTGGCGCTGAGCCTGCCTGCCCTGCTGCTGGCCGGGCCTTCGCTGGCCGTGCAAGCACTGGGCACCGACATGGCCATGGCGCTGGGGCTGGAGGCCGCGCGCATCCGGCCGGCGCTGTTGCTGCTGGCGGTGCTGATGAACACGTTGGCCGTGGCGGTGGTGGGGCCGCTGACGCTGCTGGGTGTGATCGCGCCGCAGCTGGCCGATTTCGCCTGTCGGTCGTCCGGCAGCATGCGGCTGATACTATCGGGCCTGATGGGCAGTTTGCTGGTGCTGATGGCCGATACCGTATCGCGCGGGCTACTGGCCGACACGGCGCTGCCGGTGGGGCTGGCCCTGACGCTGGTGGGCGTACCGCTGTTCGTGGCGGCGATGCGGTTACAGGCCTGGCGCAAAGGCCGGGTTTCCTGAAGCGCCCCTTGCTGAAACACGCCCTGCCGCCATCTCCGGACCAACGCAGTCGATGGTTGACCCAGGATCCGGTAGCTCACCGTCAAGGATCGGGCCGCCCATCATGCTGGATGCCTGCGCCCGGAAAACACGATATGGAGTAGACATGTCCGTTCTGTCCCGCCTTCGGTTTCCCTCCGGAATCATCCCGACCATTGCAGCAACCACCGCAATACTTTGCCTGGGAGGTGGAATCCCCCATGCGCAGGCGGCCGGCCCAGATACCAGCACCAGTGCCACAGGCGTACCTGCCGCCTCTAAGGCCTCTCCTTCCTCGCAAACCCTGGAGCCCCCTGCCCACGCCCCCGGTCCGGCGCCATCACCCGCAGACATGCGCACCGTCACCGATGACGATGGCAAGACCGTGAAGATCCCTTCGTCGCCTGAGCGCATCGTGGTGATGCACGAGCCGCTGCTGGGCATTCCGCTGATGGATCTGGGTCTGGCGCCCATTGGCGCCTATGGACGCAACCGGGAGGGCGGCTTCGTGACAGCCGTGGACTTCATCGACACGGTGTTCGGCCCGGGGCATGCCAAGCCGCAGGGGTTCGGTGCGCTGGGACAGATCGATCTGGAACGACTTCGGACGCTGAAGCCCGATCTGATCATAGGCAGCCGGCTGGACATCGGCAAGCGCGACCAGCTCGCTTCGGTCGCTCCCGTCTACATCCAGAACGGTGACCAGCAGCATGTCTGCGGCTTTGGCGTGGAAACCGATCTGGCGCGCGTGCTGGGGCGCCAGAAAGCCTACGATGAACGCCTGAAGATCTACGAGGAGCAGCTGGCCGCGGTGAAAGAGGAATTGCCGCCACTACCTGATGGCCATCGGCAGCGGACCTATCTGGCCGTGCTGCTGACCGACCAGATCAATGTAGTGGGCTGCCTGTCGGGTGGGATCCAGGCACTGCGGGACCTGGGCTACACGCAGCTGCAGACGGGAGGCCGCGCCGAGAGCGGCAAGCTGGGCTCGACGCTGATGGCCCCGATCAGCGCGGAAGCCTTCGGCAAGCTGGACCCGGACCTGCTGGTTATCATGAACAACTACACGAAGACCGTCGATGCGGAATCCGGCGCACGTGCCTCGCTGGACAGGATTCTGCCCGGCTGGGAACGCTTCATGCGGCCGGCGCGGGAAGGCCGCGTGCTGTTCATGGATTCGTCACGAGTGACCACACCATCGATCCAGAGCGCACTGCATGCGCTGGATGCGGTGCAAGGCTGGGCGGTCGGAAACAGGAACAGACCGTGACCCCATCGACAGGGCTGAAGGTCCCCGCGCGGTACGTCACTACCGTCCGACCAGAAGGCTCCGGCACGGTGCAGGTCACCGTCTCCGACAGGCCAGCCGCAGGACGCCCAGCGCCACCATGGCGATGAGTGCGGCAATGGCGACGACACCGAAGATGTCGGGCAGGCTCATCTGGCGGGCCGTGAGGTCGGCCACCAGGAAGGAGCCGGCAATGCCGCCGAAGCGGCCGATGCCCAGCATCCAGGCCACGCCGGTGGCGCGGCCTTCGGTAGGATAGAAGCCTGCAGCCAGCGCCGGCATCGAGGCCTGGGCGGCGTTCATCACCAGGCCAGCCACGAAGACCACGGCCATCAGCACGCCATGGCCACCGATGGCCTGGCCGATGGCCCAGACGGACAGCGCCGTGGCGCCGTAGCCCAGGGCCAGCACACTGCTGCCGTCGAAGCGGTCCATCAGCCAGCCCAGGGCAATGGCACCTACACCGCCCAGCGGGAACAACGCCGTGATCAGCGATGCGGTGCGTGGATCCATGCCGCTTTCGCGGAACAGCACGGGCATCCAGTTGATGAGGGCATAGAAGACCACCAATCCCATGAAGTAAGCCAGCCACAGCATCAGCGAGCCCAGCCGGTACTGGCGCGAGAGCACCAGGGCAATGCTGCGGGGGGCCTGCGCCTGGGCACGATCGTGCCCGTCCTGGCGGGTCTGCAGGTAACGCAATGATTCGGGCAGCCAGATTGCCAGGGCCGGCAGCAGGACAAGCGGTGCGACGCCGCCCAGCTGCAGCACGCTGCGCCAACCCAGTGCCGGAATCATCCAGCCGGCCAGAAAACCGCCCAGCGCTGCTCCCAGGGGAAAGCCGCAGAACATGGTATTGGTGATGAAGGCGCGCCGTGCCGGGGGGCTGCATTCACTAACCAACGTGACGGCGTTGGGCATGGCCGCCCCCAGTCCCACGCCGGTGATGAAGCGCAGTACCGTGAGCGTGGTCAGATCCAGCGAGAAGCCCGAGGCCAGGCAGGCCGTACCGAAAACCGCCACCGAACTGATGAGCGCCAGGCGCCGTCCCCAGCGATCGGCCAGCGGCCCCGCCATCAGGGCACCGGCAGCCAGGCCGAACAGTGCTGCACTGAGCACGGGAGCCAGGGCCGGCTTAGCCACGCCCCAGTCCTGCATCAGCGAGGGTGCGATGTAGCCGATGGCGGCCGTGTCGAAGCCGTCGAACAGCACCACCAGAAAACACATCAGGAAGACGCGCCAGCGGACGGCATCCACAGGCTGACTCTCGGAAACGTGCTGCGGCCGTGCTGTCGGCGGGGTCTTGGAATCGGGCATGTTGAGGATCTTCTGGCGTCGTATCCGATGGCTCAGGAGGACTTGGGCAAAATCGGGCGCTTTCAGGGCGGGAGGTTGGCATCAGCCCCGACCGCCGGCCAGGGGCCGACACGGTCGCCTGATGGATGTACTGGAACACGCTATGGTAGCGATTCCTTGACGCGGGCATATCTTTCCGGCGCCTGGCAGCGCTGGTCATCATTTGACGGTAGCAAGGTGCTTGCGTAGACTGCGGCTGCTTTGGTTCCGCAGGGAAAGTCTGCCCATGTCAGCATGTCAGACGTTCCCGGGGTCTGCATCACCCGTCTTTCGGCGTCACGACGCGCCGTTGGCAAGGCTTCGAGGCAGATCCCACGGAAGTTGCCCGGGTGCTGTCGTCTGCCATCCACTGCACCCCGGCCACATAGGGAATCCAGCCGTCCCCCGGACATCAATGCTCGGCGCGGCACGAAATGGAACTGCCCCCGCAACTGTAGGCATGGAGCCTGTCCTCTCAGGACCACTGGACCCCGCTTCGGGTCCGGGAAGGCGAGGATCGGTGATGAAGTGCCAGTCAGGAGACCTGCCAAGGCAAGCTGTTGTTCATGGCCGGCGGGGTGTCCGGAGCAGTGAGCGATTCTTCTTGCAGTCAGCGTTCCGGAGCTTTCCTGGCTCCATGCCTCCTGGCACCGTGCCATAGGTTCCCGGTCATGCGTTCCGGGCTTCCTGTCCGCGATGCCCGGTGGATGCACCGCCCTGATGCTTCAGGCAGCGGAATGCCGGACACGCTTGCACGGCGCATGGCTGTTGTCACGACAGCCCGCCCATCGGCAGACACGCACAGAGGTTCTCGCACCGCGCTTCCCTTCGACGGCCGAAACCGTCACGACATCGAAGGAGCGAGAACCATGTCGACCCGTCATCACATTGCAGCCGCCTTGCTGGCCCTGGGGCTGGGCAGTCTTTCCCTGGGTGCATACGCCACCCACTATCCGCTGAAGGTGGAGAACTGCGGCTACACGCTGGAATTTTCGCAGGCACCGGGCTCGGTCATCACCGTGGGCCAGGCCGGTACCGAGATGCTGTACGCACTGGGCCTGGGCAGCAAGGTGGCGGGCACATCGTTGTGGTTCAACCCGGTCCTGCCGAAGTTCAAGGACATCAATGCCAAGGTACCGCGCCTGGCCGACAACGACCCCAGCTTCGAGACGGTGGTGGAAAAGCGCCCGGGACTGGTGGTGTCTCAGTTCGAGTGGCAGATCGGCAAGGAAGGCGTGGTGGCCACGCGCGAGCAGTTTCATGATCTGAAGATCCCCACCTACCTGATGCCGTCGGACTGCGAGGGCAAGGACAATCTGGTGGGCGCCGACGGCACGCGCACGAAGCCCTATGACATCGCCGCGCTGTACAAGAGCATTTCGCAACTGGCCAAGATCTTCGACGTGGAGGCGCGCGGCCAGGCCCTGGTAGATGATCTGAAGGCACGCCAGAACGTGGCCGTGCAGAAGGTGAAGGGTTCGGGCATCAAGGATCTGTCGGCCGCCGTATGGTTCTCCAGCGCCGACATGGACGTGGATCCGTACATGGCCGGCCAGCAGGGCGTGGCCGGCTACATGCTGAGGGAACTGGGACTGCGCAACGTGGTGACCTCGGCCGAAGAGTGGCCGACCGTGGGCTGGGAAACCATCGCCAAGGCCAACCCTACCATTCTGGTGATTGCTCGCATGGACCGTCGGCGCTTCCCGGCCGACGACTACGAGAAGAAGCTGGAATTCCTGAAGAGTGACTCGGTGACGAAGCATATGGACGCCGTGAAGAACGGCCACATCGCCATCGTCGATGCTGACGCACTGCAGGCCTCGATCCGCATTGCCGACGGCATGGAAGCGATTGCCGATGCCGTGGTGAAAGCCGGCGCGGCGCACTGAGGTGAGCATGCCCCCTGCCCTGGCGCGAGGATGGCTGCGCCGTCTGCTGCTGGCTCTCCTGGCACTGGCGCTGCTGCTGCCGGTGATGCTGCTGTGCATGTGGGCCGGCGAGATCCGCATGCCGGCCGGCACCATCGGTGACGTGCTGGCCAACCACCTGCTGGGTGCCGGCATCGAGGTCGATCCCATCGATGACGGCATTGTCTGGAACTATCGGCTGACCCGCGCCATCGTGGCGGCCTGCTGCGGCGCGGGGCTGGCGGTGTCCGGCGTGGTGCTGCAGACGCTGCTGCGCAATACGCTGGCCGACCCCTACCTGCTGGGCATCTCGGCCGGCGCTTCCACAGGCGCCGTGCTAGTGGCGGTGGCCGGTGTGGGCG
>ERZ772946.93-NODE-93-length-45684-cov-11.4943_pt1 | contig 45684 bp, 37 predicted proteins | sample MGYA00511680_ERZ772946 | MGnify/ENA primary metagenome ERZ772946 (study PRJEB29015, sample SAMEA2737918) | human oral metagenome | biome: human oral; feature: human-associated habitat; material: dental | place: China | collected 2016 ... | reverse complement strand
CGCGAGCTAAAGCGCGAGGGCAGGGCGATCCTATACAGCATCGATCCGATGCACGGCAACACCGTCAAAGCCGCGAATGGCTACAAAACACGCGAGTTTTCTAAAATTTTAAGTGAGGTTCAGAGCTTTTTCGAGATCCACGCTGCGGAGGGCACGCACGCGGGCGGCATCCATCTTGAGATGACCGGTCAAAACGTCACCGAGTGCACGGGCGGCTCATTTAACGTGACGCAAGAGACGCTAAAACAGCGCTACGAAACGCAGTGCGATCCGCGCCTAAACTCAGATCAGGCGCTGGAGCTTGCGTTTTTGCTCGCCGATAATCTAAAAAAGGCGGAGTAATCCCATTTTTTAAATTTTATCCGCACGCGGCTTTGCCGGCCTCTCTTTTGCAGAGGTCTTGCAAGCTTTTATGCTATCAAATTTAGTTTGTTTGCTTTATAATTTAAAATTTTGTTTTGCATGGGCTTTGAAGCCTTTAGCGAGTTAAATTTAGCCCCATAGGCTTTGCGGCTTAAAATTTTTAATGCGCTCTGCATGAAATTTTAAAATTTTATCGCCGTGGAATTTTAAAAATTTATCACCAAATTTTTGGCTCGCGGAATTTCATTTCTAAATTTTATTGCGCAATTCTATTGCTGGTTGGAATTTAATCGCAGGTTGGAGCTTTAACGAGAGTCGGCGCTATGACCGCGCTTTGCGCTTTAAATTTAATCGTATCTTGGCCCGGGCGATTAAAACACGGCTATAAATACGAGGCGGCTTTGGGCGGCCAAAATATAGACGATTGAAAATTTATACCTCGCGCGAAAACATAAGCCGCGTAAGCCCGCTGCCAAAATACGAGCAATTTAAAATTTTTGCGGCATCGCGCCGCGATAAAATTTCTTTTTGCAGAGGTTTTGCAAACTTCTTGGCGGCTAAATTTAGCCCCGTGAGCTCGCGGCTTAAAATTTTAAATCCGCCCTGCATGGAATTTTAAAATTTCGCCGCCGTGAAATTTTAAAATTTAACGCCAAATCTATGGCTCGCAGAATTTCATCTTTAAAATTTAGTCGTACAAATTTTGATCGCTCGCCGCTGTGTGTGCCGCCTATCTGTGCACGCTCAAGCTAGCAGCAGACTAAGCGGTAAATGTAGCTACGCAAGCTCGCCTCCGTTTTTCGCACATAGCAAAAGAGAACGCCGCGCTATCTGCGGCATTCGGCATAAGTATGGCGCAAAAGCTCTTGCTTGAGATGGGCGCGACGAATGCACGCCGCCGCGGCGCGCATTTCATTGGCTCAAGAACTTCCGTTTAATCCTTGATGATGCGATAGATTGGGCGGAGCAGACTTCGCATCCGTTTTAAATTTCAAAGCGCAATTTCGCCGTGAAATTTTAATAGAAAATCTATGCTTCTGCCGCTAAATTTCGGGTCGAAATTTTACCTTTTGAGTTTATGCCGCCTCACCGCTATAAAATTCCATGTCTTAAATTTAAAGCAAAATTATGCGGGGCGGTGAAATTTCAAAATTTCGTTGCGCAAAATTTATGCAGAATTTACGCGGAGTTCTTGCTGCCGTGTGCTGCTTCACTTCGTTACTTTGAGCGCGGCTTATTAAGTTTTAGTGCGACTACGGCGATTGCGACATTTGCGTCGTGCGTGATGCTAAGGCTTGCGGATTTGATATGAAATTTTTTACGGATTTTTTTACGTATTTTTAGATGCGGCGCGCCCAGGGCGTCTTTGTAAATTTTGGCGTCTTTGAAGCCGAATTCCGCGCCGATGCCGGTGCCTAGCGCCTTGCTAAGCGCCTCTTTGGCGGCATAGACGCCCGCGATACTTTCGTCGCGCAGCGCGGAGGAGCGCTCGGATTTTTTCAAAATGCGCTTTAGAAATTTCGCACCGTATTTTCCGCGCAGCGCCGCGATCCTGCGCACCGCGGTTATGTCCGTGCCGATCTTTATCACGGACGAACGCCCCGCGGTTTAAATTTAATCACGGCTATAAGCTCTCTTTGATCTCGACGTTGATGATCTTATCGCCCTGTCTGATCGCGTCTAAAACCGCTAGACTAGGCTGATCCACGATTTGTCCGAACACCGTATGCACGCCGTCTAGGTGCGGCTGCGCGCTGTGGCAGACGAAAAACTGGCTTCCGCCCGTATCGCGTCCCGCGTGCGCCATCGATAACGTGCCGCGCACGTGCTTGTGCTTTTGGCGGTCGCATTCGCACTTTATGCGCCAGCCGGGACCGCCCGTGCCGGTGCCGCGCGGGCAGCCGCCTTGGATTACGAAATTTGGAATTACACGGTGAAAATTTAGCCCCTTGTAAAACCCGCTGCGCGCGAGGTTAGCGAAATTCGTAACCGCCTGCGGGGCTTCATCTGCGAAAAGCTCCAGCTTCATATCGCCCTTTTCGGTTTTGATAATGGCGTATTTATCGCGTGCCAAAGCTGCTGCGTCGATGTCGTAAATTTTTAAATTTTCCATTTTTTCTCCTATGCGATGTTGGTGTAAACTGCCTGCACGTCGTCGTCATCCTCTAGCCGCTCGAGCAGCGCGTCTATGTCGCCAAGCTGCTCCTCGCTAAATTCGTGCTTTTCGTTAGCGACGAATTTTAAGCTTGCGCTGATGATCTCAAGCCCTATCTTTTCGATCCCTTCGTTTAGAGTGCCGAAACTTTCGTATTCGCCGTAGATTAGAAGCGTCTTTTCGAGCTCTCCCTTATCGTTTTCAAACTCGTTGATCTCAAGCTCGCTAAGACCGAAGTCGATGAGTTCAAGCTCCAGCTCCTCGATGTCGCGGCTCGGCAGCTTGGTCTCAAAAACGGCCTTGTGCGAAAACATAAATTTTAAACTGCCGCTCGGCAAAAACTCGCCTTTGGCTTTGTTTAAAATCGACTTTACGTTCGCGACGGTGCGGGTCGGGTTGTCGGTGGCGCATTCGATTATTAAAAGCGCGCCGTGCGGCGCCTTGCCGTCGTAGAAGATCGTTTTGATATCGGCGCTATCTTTGCCGCTTGCGCGCTTGATAGCCGCGTCGATATTGTCTTTGGGCATATTTTGCGCCTTTGCCGTAGCGATCGCGGCGCGCAGCTTGGAGTTCATCAGCGGATCTTCGCCGCCCTCTTTCGCAGCCATCGTTATGGCCTTGCCCAGTTTTGGGAAAAGTTTGCTCATCTTTCCCCATCTAGCTTCTTTTGAAGCGCGTCTGTATTCAAAAGCTCGTCCCATAAAATTCCTTAAAACTTAAATTTAAAAACGGGTGATTATAACGAAAAACCCTTAAATTTCAGGAGCGGGCGTTAAAATAAAATTTATTAAAAAGTAGTATAAGTTTTGAAATTTTAATCCAAAGGAGAGACCCATGGCTTTGAAACAAAGCGTAAAATTTAAGGCGCAAAATATCCACTGCGAAAACTGCGCGAGGACGATCAAAAACGCGCTTAAGGATGATTTCGGCGAGATCGAGGTGGACGTAGCAAGCGGAGTGGTGAGTTTAAGCTTAGATCCGCGCGACGAGGCTAAATTTAAAGAGGAGATGGACGATTTGGGCTTTAGCGTCGTAGAAAAACTGTCCTGCGAAAACTAACGGATGTCAAGCAAAATCACTCTAAATATCGTCGGGATGAGCTGCGTAAACTGCTCTAACGCGATCGAGCGGGTAAGTCGCAAGATCGAGGGGGTGCAGGACGCGCACGTAAATTTCGCCAACGGCAGCGGCGAGTTCGTACTTGCTGATCCGGCGCTTGAGGAGACGTTAAAAGCCAAGATCAAAAAGCTGGGATACGACATCGCCGTGGATTACGAGGATTTGGAGCGCAAAAAGCGGCGCAACCTCAAAGCGGCGCTATTTAGGTTAATCCTCGCTCTCGTTTTAGCCGCGGCTGTAATGGCTGTGGAGATGAGCGGTTTTTTAGGCTTCGTCCCAAAGGCGCTGCTTTGCGCGGCGATGGCGTGCGTGAGCCTATTTTACTGCGGCAAAAACTTCTTTTATCACGCTTACGGCTCGCTGAAAAACAGAAGCTTTGATATGAACGTGCTCGTGGCGATGGGAAGCTTTTTTGCGTTTGCCTATTCGATAGCGGCCGCGGCGTGGGTCTATACGCACGGCGCGCAGAATGAATTTACCAATCTTTATTTCTCGTCCGCATCGATGATAATCGCCTTTATTTCGCTCGGCAAATACCTAGAAGAGCGCAGCAAGATGAAGGCGAACGACTACATCAAGGGGCTAATCGATCTAAGCCCTAAAACCGCGCTTTTGATCAAAGACGACGGCACGATAGCTGAAGTGCGTGCAGAAGCGCTAAAACCGGGCGACAAGGTGCTCGTAAAAAACGGCTCGCGCATCCCCTGCGACGGGCTTATCGTCGAGGGCGGCGCGCAGATCGACGCTTCGCTCATCAGCGGCGAGAGCTTAGCGGTTTATAAAGGCGTGGGCGATGAGGTAAACGCAGGCTGCGTCAGCACGGACGGCGTCATCTACGTGAAGGTGACGAAATTTTCGCATCAGACGCTGCTTGCCGAGATTAAAAATTTGCTGAACGAGGCGGGCAACAAAAAGATGCCGATCGCGCGCTTTGCGGATAAAATTTCAAATATCTTCGTGCCCGCGGTGATTTTGATCGCGCTTGCTAGCTTTATAGCGTGGATGGCGCTTGACGGGCGACTCTCTTATGCCGCATCCGCCGCTATCTGCGTGCTTATCATCTCCTGCCCGTGCGCGCTAGGGCTTGCGACGCCGATCGCTATCGTTTGCGCGATCTCAAACGCCGCAAAGGCTGGAATTTTAATCAAAAATCCCGAAATTTTAGAAATTTTAAAAGGCGCCGACGTCGCGGTTTTTGATAAAACAGGCACGCTTAGCAAGGGCGAAATTTCGGTAAGCTTCAGCGATCTGAGCGCCCAGGATCTCTACGCTTTAGCAAGTGCCCAAAAGCTTAGCGAGCATCCGATCTCAAAGGCGATCGTAAAATTTGCCGAGCTGAAATTCGGCGAAATTTCTAAGCTTAACGGCGAGTTCGAAAGCATCGCGGGCAAGGGGATCGTCGCTAAAAATCCAACCGGCGAAATTCTTTGCGGCAGCGCGGGCTTTCTGCGCGAGCGCGGCGTGGATGCGGGCGTCGAAATAGAAGCGGAGGAGCTTTTAGACAAGGGCTTCGGCGTCGTTTACTGCGCGATAGGCGGCTCGTATGCGGGCTTCATCGCATTTAGCGACGAGATCAGAGCTGAAGCGCGCAGCGTCGTGCAGACGCTACAAAAAAGCGGCGTAAAAACCGTCATGCTAACGGGCGATAACGCAAAAACGGCAAATTTTGTCGCTCAAAACCTCGGCATCGACGAGGTAAAAAGCGGAGTGCTTCCAAGCGGCAAATATGAGTTCATCAAATCCCTGACGGATGAGGGCAAGCGGGTGCTTTTCGTGGGCGACGGCGTCAATGACGCGCCGAGCTTAAAAGCGGCTAGCATCGGCGTCGCGATGAACGGCGGCAGCGACGTAGCCAAGGGCGCGGGCGACGTGATTTTTATAAAAAACGACCTTGCAAGCGTGCTATATCTATTCCGCTTATCGGGTGCCGCCATGCGGACGATCAAGCAAAACCTCTTCTGGGCGCTGTTTTACAACGCCGTGTGTATCCCGATCGCAGCAGGCGCGCTATATCCGGCGCTCGGCGTGCTTTTAAAGCCGATGTACGGTGCTGCGGCGATGTGTTTTAGCTCCGTAACGGTCGTGTTAAACTCCATCAGATTGAAATTCGCTAAATTTTAACGCGACGGAATTTGCGCTAGGCGCGGAATTTTGTGCGGCGAAATTTTAATTTACTCCGCAAGAGCGCGCAAAATTCTTTCATTCTGCGAGGAATTTTACCTCGCAAATTCTATCTCTCTACTAATGCGCGTAGAATTCCACGGAACGGGCTCCACTTGAAAAAATTTTATTTCACGATAAGCCTAGCACGGAATTCCGCCAGATTTGTACAGCTTGCAAAATTTTATTTTACCGCTAGCTCGCGCGTAAATTTTAAAATTTTAGCCTGCCGATCGCTGTGCCCTCATATAGTGCCCTCCATTGCTGCGCCTATAACTACCATTATTTAACGCTGCTCGCCGCCACGCCGTAAAATTTTAAAAATTCCGCAAAATTTTATAAGGTTGAAAGGAATTCCATAAAATTCCACCGCCCGCACTAAGTTTTAATAAATAAATTTAAAGGTAAAATAACGCTTCAAATGCAATTCGAGGTAGCGATGCGAAAAATTCTAATGGGTTCGTTTGTTTTTTGCGGCACGCTTTTTGGCGCTTCTTGCGAGCAGATGCTAAGCGATCCGCGCGGTTTTTTTAGCAAAGAGCCTGCGGACGAAGAGCTGCTGCAAAGCGATTTTGGCTGTAAAGGCTCGCTAGCTGGCGCAGAATTTTTGCAAAATTTAAAAAGCGCGTCTTCTGAGATCAGGGACGAAAATATCGATTGCGTCGGTAACGAAGCCTTACTGAACGAAAAAAGGCTTGAGCGAACCTTGGCATTTGCGGGGATGGATGGCGAGGGCTTTTTGAGCTATGCTAAAGAGAAAAACTACGCGCAAATTAGCGAAAAATCGCTTGAAGCCTTAGAATTTTACTCCGAGCGCAAGATTGGAAATTTCATCGCTTATGGCAATTTCATGGGCGAGATCCCGGCAGCCAGGGAGGCGCTAAGAGATTATTTCGCCGCTAAATTCAACAAAAACGACGCCGATGAGCTGGCAAGCGCCGTGATAGCGGAATTTATCGCATATGCTGCAAAGGATCGCAAGGCGGGAGATTACGGTGAGCTTGAGCTGGCGTTAAAAGGCGGAGTAGGTGCAGATGAGTTTCGTACGCTACTTTTTAGCAAGGATTTTGCGATTTACGAGCTTGATAATGCCCTGGATCTGGCACTTTTGCTAGGATATGACGAGCGCTTTAGCGGCGCTTTGATCGATCGGGGCGCGCAGGTGAATGCTGGCGAGGAAAACTCGCTATTTTACGCGATGAATAACGTTCAAAGCGCTAAATTTATGATCTCTAAAGGCGCCTTGGTTGGCTATAAAAACTCGCTTGGGCAAACTCCGATATTTTTTGCCGCCGCGGCAAAAAATTATGAGCTCGTAAAGTTGCTAATCTACTCGCACGCTAGCGTAAATGTCCGCCAGATCGGCAGCGCCGAAGCTCAGGCTCTAGCATCGCTAGGCGAGCGTAGCGACGGCTGTGAACGTTCGGGCGCGGGCAAGACGCTGCTGATGTTTGCGGCGCAAAAAAGTACCAAGCAGATCGTTGAATTGCTCGTAAAATCGGGCGCAAACGAAAAGGCGGTCGATGAGGCGGGGCTAAATGCGCTAGACTACGCGCTTGCAGGTGGCGAAGCGGCTACGCAGAGCTATTTGCGCTCGCTTGGACTAAGTCCTACACAAGCAAGCGATGATTTTACGAGCGATCCGCAAGATGCACCTGAGCGTGAGAATTAGCAAGCAGGCTTGATTTAAAGGGTCGCTCGCCGCTTCGTCGTTTTAGGTTTGCAGCGTTTTTGGGTTACAAAAGCCTTATGAGCTTTAAATTTAGAGTTTTGCCGCTTTGTAAATTCTATAGATTTAGCGGATTTTTCGAGTGCGAGTTGGTAGAATTTAACGCTTTAAAATTTTATCGCTTTGCTTGCGCAGGTTGCATGCACTGAAATTTTATAAACGTGCAGACGAGCTTTAAAAATGGCGATTTGTGCGTTTATGCGCGATAAAATTTTTGCCGAGGGATTTTGGTTTGCGATCAAGAGCAGGATTTCGTCAAATTTTGCGCGAGAAATTTATCGCTCTTGCGACAAAGCAAGTGTCGCAGTGTTGCGGAATTTTACCTTGGCTTGGGTCTTTTGCTATGTTAAGTAAAATTTTAAATTCGCTTATAAAACGCTTTTAATTACGCCGCGCGCGGTATTTTGCACCGGAGAGATTTTATTGTGCGACAAATTACTTAAAAATGCGTTCGCAAAATTGCAAACGCAGCAAAATTGTAGAGCTTGCTGTGCGATTAAGGCGCTCAAAAATCACCGTAAAAGAAAGCGCGTGAATTATGAATAATTGCTGCAATGCGCGCAGAATTTTAAAATTTAACCCCCGATCGGAGGTTAAATTTTAAAATTTTATCAATCATCAAGGATTAAAATGTTGAAAAATTTGCTTATCTTTACGGCGATTTTTTTGCCCGCGCTGGCGCTTGCGGACGTGGAGCCCGCCGTGCGAAACAGCGAGCTTTACGGCATGCTGACGCTGATACCGCCGGTCGTGGCGATCGTGCTTGCTTTTATCACCAAGGACGTGATTTTGTCGCTGTTTTTGGGCGTGCTAAGCGGGACTTTTCTCGTCGGTATGGTAGATCACGGCATCGCTGCTTCGGCGCTTTTTGCCTTTACGAACCTGTGCTCGCGCGTAGTAAAATCTATGGCGGATACGTGGAATGCGGGTATTTTGCTTCAGGTTATGTGTATCGGCGGGCTCATCGCTCTGGTTACCAAAAGCGGCGGCACAAAGGCGCTTGCGCTCTGGCTTAGCAAGCACGCCGACACTCCGGTTTTGGGTCAAATTTACACCTGGCTGATGGGTATCGTGATATTTTTCGACGATTACGCAAACGCGCTGATCGTGGGTCCGATAATGCGGCCGCTTATGGATAAATTTAAAATTTCGCGCGCAAAGTTCGCCTTCATCATCGACGCGACCGCAGCGCCGATCACCGGCATCGCTGTGATCTCCACCTGGGTCGGAGTTGAAATTTCGGCGATTAAAGAGGCCTACTCGCAGATCGGCGTAGAAAACATAAACGCCTTCACCGTCTTTGTGGAGACGATCCCGTATAGATTTTATAACATTTTCATGATCTTTTTCGTAGTCGCCACGGCAGTGATGAGTAGGGAGTTTGGCTCGATGTATCGCGCAGAGATCGCATCTCGCGGCGGAAAGAGCGGAGCTGCGGATTTTAAGATTAAAAATTTAGAGGATCAAATTTTCGTGCCCAAAGAGGGCGTCGCACTTCGCAAGCTAAACGCGATAATCCCGCTAGGAGCGATGATCGTCCTTTCCGTCATCGGATTTTATCTCAACGGCTACAGCTCGCTGGAGGGCGAGGCTTTGGAGGCGGTCAAGGCAGCTCCTCTTAGCTTTACTTCGATCCGTACTGCATTTAGCGCGGCAGATGCCTCGGTAGTGCTGTTTCAATCCGCGCTCTTTTCATCGATCATCGCCGTCGTTTTGGGCATCGCGCAAAAAATTTACGGCGTCAAAGAGGCGATCGAGGTCTGGGTTGGCGGCTGGAAAAGCATGCTAAATACCGTCATAATCCTACTTTTTGCGTGGTCGCTAAGCTCGGTTATCAAAGAGCTTGGCACTTCGCGATACTTAGTAGAGCTTCTAAGCGACGCTACGCCGCGCTTTGCTCTTGCGATCGTGATCTTCGTGCTTAGCTCGTTTATCTCATTTTCAACGGGCACAAGCTTCGGTACTATGGGCATCGTCACTCCTTTAGCCGTGCCGTTAGCGCACGCCGTGGGGCAAAAATACGGACTTAGCGGCGAGGAATTTCACGTTTTCATGTGCGTAAACATCAGCGCAGTACTTACGGGGGCGATCTTCGGCGATCACTGCTCGCCGATTTCGGATACGACGATCCTCTCTTCGATGGGCGCAGGCTGCGATCATATCGAGCACGTAAGCACGCAGATGACCTATGCGCTGGTTGTTTGCGGCATCAGTATCGTTTGCGGCTACCTGCCTGCGGGCTTTGGGCTTAGCGTGTGGGGATGTCTGATCTTGGGTATCGCGGCTATCATTCTTTTATTGCGCGTGGTGGGTAAAAGAGTGGATGTATGAATTGCGAAAGCTTCGGTAGCTGCGGCAGCTGCACGCTCGGCGAGCCCTATGAGGATCAAATTTCATACAAAAAGCGTCTGATCGCCGATAAATTTAGAGAATTTTTTGACGGCGAGTTTGAGTTTTTTGCCTCACAGCCGCAAAATTACCGCATCAGGGCGGAATTTGGCATCTGGTACGATATTTGGCATAGCGCATTTGATCTTGCTTACACGATGGGCGGCGCACGTAGCAAGAAAATTTTAATTAACGAATGCCCCAAGGTGGCGCTTCCTATCGCAAATTTAATGCCGCGGCTGCTAGAGGCGCTTAGACGGAGCGAAGCTTTAAAAGAGAAGCTCTTCGGCGTCGAGTTTATCTCGTGTGCTAGCGGGATTTTGGCGACTCTGCTTTATCACAAGCGCCTGGGCGAGCGCGAGCAGGAGGCGATTTGCGAGCTGGCGGGCAAGCTTGGCATCAGGGTTATGGCTCGCGCGCGCGGACAGAAGCTGTTAAGCGGCGAGCTAAGCCTCACAGACGAGCTTTGCGTGGACGGGCGAGTTTATAAATTTCGCTTCGGCGAAAATGCCTTCATCCAGCCCAACCGCGGCGTGAACGAAAAGATGATCGCCTGGGCGAGAAGCTGCGTGGACTTCGGCAAAGATGGCACGAGTGAGGTATGCGTCGCGCAGAATTTCGTTGCAAAGAATTCCATAGCGGAGAATTCCGCTGCGCAAAATTACGGCTGCGAGGAGCCCGCCCCGCGAAATTCTACGGATCGAAATTTTGCTTCTGAAAATTCCGCCGAATTTGACGCCGCTTGCCGAAATTCCGTTAAAGCAAATTTCGCTCGTGCAGAATTTAGCGGCGAAAATTCCGCGAAATTTAACCGCGCGTCCGCATGCGAGAGCTCTACGGATGAGAATTTCACTCGCAAGGATTTGGACGCACAAAATTCCGCCACGAAAAATTTGGATTGCGAAAAGCAAGGCTTGCAAAATTCAGCTAGCGAAAAACTCATCGCGCAAAATTCGAGCCACGAGCAGTCCGCCGCGCAAAATTCTAGCTGCGAAAAATATGCCGTGCGCCCAGAAAGCTCCGCTGCGCGCGATCTGCTGGAGCTGTACTGCGGGCACGGCAACTTCACTATCCCGCTTGCGGCTAAATTTAACCGCGTGCTGGCGAGTGAAATTTCAAAAAGCTCGATCGCGAATGCCCGCATAAACTGCGAGCTCAACGGCGTTTGCAACGCGCAATTCGTCCGCCTTAGCGCGGATGAGCTGATGAGCGCGTTTGCGCGCAGGCGCGAGTTTGAGCGGCTAAAGGGGATCGATATTTTCAGCTACGATTTTTCGCACGTCTTGATCGATCCGCCGCGCGCGGGGCTGGAGCCTAGCGTGATTGATTTCATAAAAAATTTTCGTAATCTAATCTACATCTCCTGTAATCCGCAGACGCTTTTTGAAAATTTACGCTCGCTTTGCGCTACGCATGAGGTGCGCAGATTTGCGATCTTCGATCAGTTCGCGCATACGAGCCATATCGAATGCGGCGTGCTGCTAAAGCGCAGGAGTTAGGCGGGTTTACAACCGAAGTTGTGGATTTAGACGGCGCGCGGGATAAAATTTCGCCTAAAATATGTATAATAACAAAATTTAAAATTACGAAAGGAAGTAGATGGTTGATCTAAATAAAATCATCCAAGCAAAGCGCACGATAAACGATTTCGTCTATAAAACGCCCTTTGCTCTGGCGCCGAAGCTCAGCAAGCTTTACGGCGCAGAAGTGTATCTAAAAAGCGAGAACTTGCAGCGCACCGGCGCATATAAGATTCGCGGCGCTTACAATAAAATCGCCCACCTCACGGACGAGGAGCGGGCACATGGAGTAATAGCCGCAAGCGCGGGCAACCACGCCCAAGGCGTAGCGATGAGCGCGCAAAAATTCGGCGTGCGCGCCGTGATCGTAATGCCTGAAGCCACGCCGCTACTTAAGGTAAGCGGCACGAAGGCTCTGGGTGCGGAGATCATCCTAAAGGGCGATAATTTCGACGAGGCGTACGCGTTTGCGCTGGAATATGCCAAGGAGCACAATCTAACGTTCGTCCATCCCTTCAACGACGAGTTCGTCCAAGCAGGCCAGGGTACGATTGCGCTTGAAATGATCGAGGAGGTCGCAGATCTTGAGTACATCGTCGTTCCCGTAGGCGGTGGCGGGCTTGCGACGGGGGTTTGCAGCTGCGCCAAACAGATCAATCCGGACATCAAAATCATCGCCGTAGCCGCCAAGGGCGCGCCCGCGATGCACGATAGCTTCGTCGCGAAAAAGCCGCTAAATTCCAAATCCGTCCGCACCATCGCCGACGGCATCGCCGTGCGAGACACTAGCGAGATCACGCTCTCTACGATCATCGAGTGCGTCGATGAGTTCGTGCAGGTCGATGACGAGGAGATCGCAAGCGCGATACTCTATCTGCTCGAGCAGCAAAAAATCATCGTCGAGGGCGCGGGCGCGGCGGGCGTAGCGGCGCTGATGAACGCGAAATTTGCATTCCCCGCGGGCGCAAAGATCGGCATCATCCTAAGCGGCGGCAACATCGACGTGCAGATGCTAAACATCATCATCGAAAAGGGTCTTATCAAATCGCACCGCAAGATGACGATCAACGTCACGCTCGTCGATAAGCCGGGCGCGCTTACGGGACTTACTGAAATTTTGCGCCGCGCCAACGCAAACATTGTCAAAATCGACTACGACCGCTTCTCGACCAATATCGAGTACGGCGACGCGCAGATCACGATCACGCTTGAGACCAAAGGCAAGGCTCACCAAGAGGACATCGCCTGGGCGCTCAAAAACGCAGGGTATGATTTCAGGGAGATTTTGTAGAATTTTGCTCGGGGTTGTGAAATTTGCCTGCGCTTGCAAAATTTGCTCTTGAATTTAGCCGAGATTGTAAAATTTACTCTGCGTTTGTACCAATGCTAAGGCGCGGCTAAATTTACACTCGCTTGCGCACAGGTTGCGGCTCGCTACGGCTTTGACTCACCACGCTAAATTTTAAATTTGCCGCTTTATACTCGCTGCGTCGAAATACTTTGCGGCTCGCGGTTTTAAATTTTACGTAGAATTTAAAATTCCAAATATACGGCGCAAGCCGCAATTTAAATAACGCGGACGCAGTCCGCCCCGCTTAAAGCGTCGTCGGGGGATGAGTGGGGTTTGGGGCGGGAAGGGGAGCGACCTCGCAATTCAAGCCTCCTTCCCGCCCCAAGAGAAGTATATCGCGGGCTAAAATTTAAACGGAATTTCATTTTGTAATAAATTTAAAATTTCTCTATGTAGAATTTGCCTCTAGAATTTGGGGTGTGGCAGCGTTTTCTCTTAAGGGGGAAGGGGCGCTACTTGCTCTGCTTCGCTGCGCTCGCAAGAAACGCCGCCAAGCTAAGCCCCTTGCGTCGCTACGCTCGTTTTGCGAGGCGCGCTCCCCTTTCCCCTTAAAATCCCCTAACCCCTGGCACGCTCAAGGGGCGAGCCTTACGGCTCGATCATTTCTATTTTGCGGCTTCGCCGCATGCTTTGATTTTAGAATTTCTTGCCGCAAAAATCGCAAAATTTTAATTGCACTACAAATCGGCGCTGTATTTTGCTAAAATACTGATAAAATTTTAAAGGATGAAATTTGGAAAATTTTGCTTTTCTTCTAAATTTAGTGATATTTTGCACCTTGGTTTTTATGTTTTTTAAGATGCGCAAAAGCGGCGAGCAGGCGGGCAAGCCGCAGATCGCCACTGACATCACGCGGCTCAAAAGCATCGGCGAGCTGAGCGTTTTTAAAATTTACTCCAAAGAGATCGTTACGCGCAAGCAAAACGTAGGCAGCGGGTTGCTAGGCTCGCTCGTCTCGCCGTTGATGACGAAAAAGCAGATCGCCATCATCTTCGAGTTTGAGATCGAGTTCGTTTACGACCTGCTAAGCCCCGAGTTTGCGATACTACCGCAGGGCGAGGATCGCTACGAGATCAAGATGCCGCCGTGCAAATACAAATACTCGATCAAAGATATGAAAATTTACGACGAGAAAAACGCCAAACTGCTGCCGTTTCTGCTGCCTGATTCGCTAAATGGGCTATTCGGCGCGAGCTTTGATGAAAGCGATAAAAACCACCTCATCGACGACGCAAAGGATGAGGTCAAGCAGCTCTCGCTAAAAATCATCAACGATCTTGGCGGCAAGATCCACAAATCTGCGACCGACACGCTGGAAGCGATCGCTAAGAGCTTCGGCGCGAAGGAGGTCGGATTTATCTTCCAGGACAAGGCGCTTCAAACGATCGATATAAGCTCCAGCGAGATCGCAATCGACAAGTCGCTAAAATCGCAGATCGAGAAGTAGATGGAGCTTTTTAAGGCGCTTTTTAAAATTTACTTCGCCCGCATGCTCGCGTTTATGGATGCCTGCGCAAGGGCTTGGCAGCGATTTTATGAGCCGATCAGGCTGCGCAAAGAGAAAAAGCGCCTGCGCGCGAAAGGCTATTTTACCGAAGATGCGACGTGGGCGGAGTTTTTCGCGGATTTTAAATTTTGCAAATGCTTCATCATTAAAAAAATCCTCTATCCAAACTTCTATGCTATCAAAAACTCCTCCAAATGGGAGGCGGGCTCAAAGCGAGCTAGTTTTACGGTAGGCTCGTTTGCATACGACGAAATCGCGTGGGTGTGGGTGCCGCGAGCCTTCGACGGCGGGAGGAAAAACGATCTGGAAAAGCTAAAAAATCTACTGCAAAAAATCCCCGCGCTGCGCTACGAGCAGAGCGACACCGGGATTAAAATTTTCGGCTACGAGTGCGCCGAAGGAGCCTTATAATTGTATAAAGCGGCATTTGTTTGATTTCATCTTTGCCTGATCTTGTCGAGGGTCGCGCCGATACGGCTTAAAGCTTGCACCGCGTAGCTAAACGGCGGGCGAGTTTTGGCGGCTGTGTCTTTGACAAACAGCGCGTGCGAGCGTGAAATTTTATCTTTGCAAACGCCCCGGCACGGTCTAAATTTAAACTCCGCGCGAGTATAAACGCGAGCAAATTTTATCTCTGCGTCTGGCTCCATAGACCCTTTGCTTCGGCGGGGTTTTTTATATTAAGCCACGCAAGAAGCAGCACTACGGACGCTAATGGATTTAAGATTAAATTTAGCAGTTCCATGCAATTTATGACGCCCATCGTTATAGCGGCGGGGGCCGGTATTTTGAACATCATGCCGTGGATGATGTCTGCGGCGACATCAACGATTAGCAGCGCGGCGTATACGGCGAAAAGCCCGCATCCCGTGGCGGCGCGCAACTTAAAATTTATAATTATCCAAGAGAGCGTAACTGCAAATATCAAATACGGCACGTATATTTGCAGCCTACTGCAATCACATCTTCTGAGTATATAAATGGCTGAAAAATATAGCAGCGCCACAAGCGCGATGCTATAGGCGTATTTGAAGATTATAAAGACCTGCGGGCCCGTGATATTTTGTATATTTTTAAGCGCGTGGTAAAGGAATGTGAAGGCAAAAATCCACACTAAGATTTGAGAATCCAAGTACGCGATCTCGCCTTTTATAGAATACGCCGCGCTGCCGACCAGTAGGCAGAGCGCGCCGAGCGTGCCTTGCAGCTTCGCTCTTTGAAAATCTTCATTCATTTTACATCTTTAAATTTTAATGTGCGGTTTGCTGCTTGCACTGCGCAGATGAATGGCGGGCGCTGCTTTGATTATTAGCGCGCGGGCTTTAAATTTAGCTCCGTTACGAACGCTTCATGCTTGGCGTACTGCGAGGGCTATGTCCGGCGCGCCGCGACGATTAGCCTAGCACCGCCGCGATGTTTTATGTCCATCGCCGCTATGGAGATTTTAATCTGGTATCGCCGTTATGATGCTTGAATTTGCCGCCGCCGCTCGCGTAATACGTTTTTGAAATGGGATTTTATGCAAATTCTGTTTAAAATGGATTTAACTTTTTAAATTTAAAAGCAGCGGAGTAGCTTAAAATTTATAACTATCCAAGTGCCATTAATATAAGCATTAAAAACGCTTATTTTTGATTTTTAAATTTGAGCTGTTTTTAGTAAATTTTGCTTACAAATTTTGTATAATTTTTAAAATTTTATCTCGAAAAGAGGAGCAAATATGAGATTTATCGTTATATTGTTTTTGGTGGTCGGCGGCTGTTTCGGAGGCAATATAACCGACTTTCAAAGCTTGGAAAAATTTATCAAAGATGGGCAAGCGAAAGGATATTTTCCTAAAAAGATTTTAGTGACGCAAGGATTTGATACCACCGTATTAGAAGACGTGAGTTTAAATTTTAGCAAAACCATATATTGGGACATAAATTCTCGCTGCAACCAAAACGCAGACGAAATCATTATAGCCGAAAGCGATACGAGGCACTCTATAGTTTGCCCCGGAAATAACAACGTCTATATTTTGACGGGCGGCAGAAGCGATGTGGAAGACCCATGGGGAAACGATATCTTCGTAATGGGCGAGAACGATGATAAAATTTCAAAAAGCTGGGGTACAAATATATTTATATTCGGCAAAAGATGGGGGCATGATAAGATAGGAATTGGCGATTCTAGGATAAATCCGGCGTCAAACCCTGAATACAAAAACGAATTTCCTTACGAGTTTAGCCACTTTTTCATCTTTGATAGCGGGGTTAAAAAGGATGATTTAGTTTTTAACTTTAACAAGATAATAAATTTAAAAACAAACGACTCTATAGAACTTACAGATTTTAACGGCATAAATTTGATTTTTAAAGACGAGCCGGGTAAATACTACGGCACAAATTCATTAAAGGAGATTTACGACGAAAACTTTTTCGTTACGCCTAAGACTGAAGAGAGTTTGAGTATAGATGAGATACAAACATTGCTTCACAAAACGGCATATTCAGACAACGCCAAAGATGCTAAAAAATACTGCGAAATGGGCGGCGATCCGAATTTTAGAGGTCATGAAAATACCACTCCCATCGAAATGGCGGTAATGTTAGGTAGCGAAAATTCGCTTCGCGCGATGCTAGAGTGCGCAAAAAGACTGACTGATAGCGCAATGATGATGAGCGTATTCGGAAGCCAACACGACGATGAGAAGAGTTTTAGGCTCGTAAAGCTTTTAGAAAAATACGGCGGAAATTTTAAAGCAAAGGATAGGGATGGCTGCTCCATGGTAAATTATGCGGCAAGTTCTCATAGTCTAGAAATCGTAAAATATCTAGTAGAAAGAGGCGCCGATCCAAAAGCTAGATGTTCTCATAACCAAAGTGTAACTCCATCGGATTGGGCAAGGAAAAACGAGGATAAAAGAGTATATGAGTATCTAAAAAGCCTAGAAGCTAAATAAAAGGTATGCTAAATGGCTTCTTATCACCTGCTTTAAATCAGCGCGATAAAATTATTGGCGTTTTTGATGCTGATAGCAAGGCGCAGCAAGCTTTTATGATATCGATTTGGCTTATGGCTGCAGCGACGGAACTTATTTATATGCCATCTAGAATGGGCGGCATATCGGACTATCTAGAGCACCAAGATTTGCGGCTATGCCAAAAAGCTTTAAGTTTTCGGCGAAAATTTTATTTTGCATTATTTTTGTTGAAATTATATAATTTAATCCAAAATTTATATACACTTCGCTATTATCTCATTTTTAATTTCGCGGCCCACTCGTCTAGTGGTTAGGACGCTGGCCTCTCACGCCGGTAACAGGAGTTCAAATCTCCTGTGGGTCACCATTTCATCACTTAAAATCAATTAAAATTTTCTATCATTCAGCTGCCTGCCCTTGAAATTTAAGACCTCATTTGATTTTTGAGTATTTTGATTAAAATTTCATCATATTTTTACCGAGGCTAATTGATCTAGAATGAAAGTCGCTCGAATTAAAATTTAGATCAAATTGTAAAATTCACGGCTAAATCCCGCCGTTACTTATATTTTCCAGATTGCGCAGCCGATTCCAGTTCTGCTCGTTTTGTAAATTTCTCATATTTTGTCGCTGTTGCATCTGCTCCAGTTGCTGCTGCGATTGCTGTTGCATTAGGCTTTGCCGCGCGGCAATATATTGCTCTTGCGCTCTTTGCTGAGCTTGCGCGCTATTTGCTCTGAATGAATTAAGCGTATCTTGCGATACCGCTTGCTTTTGCGCCGCACGCGCGACTTCGGCGTCAATCTTTTGTCGCTTCGCGCAGCGGTTTGACTGCTCCTTATTTAGCGAGCTTGCGACGTCGCATCTGCTCGCGTCCGCCAAGAATGGAGTCTCCTCGTCGTTCTGCGAGAGCAGCGAGCAACCTCCAAGCAAGACGACCAAAATAAGGGCAAGGAAAAATTTTAACTTCACAGTCGCCTTTCAAATTTTATCTTTAATTCCCCGCAGCCGTTAATCCGCATAGCCGCCTCTTAAATTTTATCTTTAATTCCCGACCGCCGCTAGTCTGCGCCCTTTGCGAGGTCGAACCCGCACTGCGCCACAAGCGCCTTATCGCTTGCGATGCTATCGCCGGTGGTGGTTAAGAAATTGCCCGTAAGCGCCGAGTTAATACCGCATCCAAGCGCCGTGCGCACGTGCTCGCCCAAATTTCGTCTGCCGCCTGCGAAGCGCAGATACGCGCGCGGCAAGATGAAGCGGTAGATCGCGATCGATTTTAAAATTTCATCGTGCGCTAGCGGCGCGGCGTTTTGCAACGGAGTGCCCTTGATCGGGGTCAGGATATTGATCGGCACGGAGCTAACGCCCAGCTCTCGCAGCTGCAGCGCCATATCGATGCGATCCTCCATGCCCTCGCCTAGCCCGAAAATCCCACCGCTACATACGTCAAGCCCTACGGCGCGGCAGTTTTGTATCGTTTGGATGCGGTCGTCGTAGCTGTGCGTCGTGCAGATCTGCGGATAAAATTTGCGCGAAGTCTCGAGATTGTGATGATAGGTCTGCACGCCGCTTGCTTTAAGCAGCGCCAGCGCGGGCTTTGAGGCGATCCCCAGCGAGGCGCACAGATGCAGCCGCGTTTCGCTTCGCAGCCGCTCATAGATCGCGCAGTATGCCTTAAGATCGGAGCTTTTTTGAGAAATTCCGCGCCCGCTGGCGACGAGCGAGAAGCGATGCGTCTGCTCGGCTTCGTTTGCAAGCGCGGCGCTTAGCACCTGCTGCTCGCCCAAAATTCCGTAAGTCTCGCAGCCCGTGTTAAAATGCGCCGACTGCGCGCAGTATTTGCAGTCCTCGCTACAGCGTCCCGATTTTACGTTTATGATCGTGCAAAGATTAAATTTATCGCCGCAAAACTCGCGCCTGATCTCATCCGCCGCCGCAAAAAGCGCGCCCAAATCCTCGCACTGCGCCAGATCTAGCGCCTGTTGCTTTGCAATCTCGCAGCCGCCTATCACGCGATCTTTCAGCTCGGAAATATAAAATTTGTCTATCAATACTTAGCCTTTTTGAAAAAAATGCGTAATTATACAACGCTAAATTTAAAGCAAAGCTCGCGCGTGAAATTTTGGCGCAGGAATTTTACGCTAAAAATTTTGCGCGGAATTTTACGCCCTTCGCTCGCCGCTTTTGCGCCGCGACTTTTACGGACGGCTCGTCTGTGCGCTTGCATGGGGGCGCAAATCAAAATCGCTTAAAAGTTGCGGCGCGGTAAATTTTACGCGTATGAAAATACATATCGAGCCGCTGCCTGCGGCATCTGCATGCGATTTATCGTTTTGAAATTTTATTTTGGCTAAAATTGCGACTTTAAATTTAAAGGCAAAAAATGAAATACGACGTTATCGTTGTGGGCGGCGGGCACGCGGGTATCGAGGCAAGCTTAGCCGCCGCAAAAATGGGCGCAAAGACGCTGCTAATTACGATCTTGGCCGAGCAGATCGGCGCTGCGAGCTGTAACCCGGCTATCGGCGGCCTTGCAAAGGGGCATCTGGTAAAGGAAATCGACGCACTGGGCGGTCAGATGGGGCTTGCGGCGGATGCGTGCGGGCTGCAGTTTAGAATTTTAAACGAGAGCAAAGGCCCCGCCGTGCGAGGCTCGCGTGCTCAGATAGATATGGACGAATACCGCATCTACATGCGAAATTTGCTGCTAAACACGCAGGGGCTGGACATAAGCCAGGAGATCGCGAGCGAAATTTTAACCTGCGAGCAAGGCGGCGCTCCGCGCATTTGCGGCGTTAAAACCCATCTTGGCAACGTTTATGAGACCGAGCATCTGATAATCACCGCCGGTACCTTTTTAAACGGGCTAATTCACGTTGGTGAAAACAAGCTGCAAGCGGGGCGCGTGGGCGAGCTGGCGAGCGTCGAGCTAGCCGAATCGCTGCGAAGTCTAGGGTTGCAAATGGGGCGGCTAAAGACCGGTACCTGCCCAAGGATCGATGCTAAGACGATCGATTTTAGCGTGCTTGAGCGCCAAGACGGCGACGCGGATCCGCACCCTTTCAGCTTTCGCAGCAAAAATTTTGCGCCGAAGCAGCTTGCTTGCTTCATCGCTTATACGAACGAGCGCACGCACGAGATCATCCGCGAAAATTTCGCCCGCGCGCCGATGTTTACGGGGCAAATTTCAAGCACTGGCCCACGCTACTGCCCGAGCATCGAGACTAAAATTTATGAATTTCCAAATCGCGACCGCCATCACGTCTTCGTCGAGCCACAGACGCGCGAGGCTACGGAGTATTACGTAAACGGCCTCTCTACGAGCCTTCCTTACGACGTGCAGATTGCATTTTTGCGCACGATCAGAGGCTTTGAAAATGCTAAAATCGTCCGCCCGGGCTATGCAATCGAGTACGATTTTATCGATCCTACCGAGCTTAAACATAACCTCGAAACCAAAAAGATCCGCGGGCTGTTTTTGGCAGGCCAGATCAACGGCACCACCGGCTACGAGGAGGCCGCGGCGCAGGGGCTGATGGCGGGCATCAACGCCGTGCTTGATTTGCGCGGGCGGCAGCCTCTGATCTTGCGCAGGGATGAGGCATATATCGGCGTTTTGATCGACGATCTGGTTACCAAGGGCACGAATGAGCCCTACCGAATGTTTACTTCGCGCGCGGAATTTCGTCTGCTGCTGCGTGAGGGCAATGCCGTGCTACGCTTAAGCGAATACGGCCGCGAAATCGGGCTTTTAGACGAGGCAAGCTACGAGCGGGCGCGCAGGCTTAAGCTCGATGTGGAAAGCGGAATGGAATTTTTGCTAAAAACGCAGATCACCCCTTCGAAACAGACGCTTAGCCTGCTGCAAAGTATCGGCGCAGAGCCAATTTCGCAAAGCTGTAGCTTGCAAAAAATCGTAGCCAAAAGCGGCTTTTCAAAGGCGGGATTGCTCGCTCTGGCGCCGCATTTTGAGGGCTTTAGCGATGAGGTTTTGGATGAAATTTTAACGCAGTGCAAGTATCATTTCTACATCGCGATGCAGCGCGCCGAGGTCGAGAGGATGAAGGGGCTGCTGGGCGTCGCAATCCCGCCGCAGATCGATTTTAGCAAGATCGGAGGGCTTAGCAACGAGATCGTGCAGAAGCTAAATCGCTTCGCGCCACCGACGCTTTTTGCCGCGAGCGAGATCAGCGGCGTAACGCCCGCCGCGATCGATATTTTGCACATTTACATAAAGCAAAATTTTGGCTTGAAGTAACCTGTACGTCTGGCGTGAGAAAGCCGTAGTAGATTTGACTACGCAAATAAAATAGGAATGAGCATGCAAGATGAGTTAAATTTAAGCCTGAAAAAATTTGCGAGAGACTATGACAAAGAGCCGCTAGTCATCAAAGATGAAACTAACCAAGTCATAAAAATTTCAATTATTTTGATGCTTGCGTTAATGGTTTTCGGAATTTTAAGAAACGTATTTTTTGGCGGCAACTCCGATATATTTAAAATTTCATTATACTTTTTGCTCGTCATAAGCAGGAGAAAATTCGATATGAATTTCTATAGAAACGCTTATGTCTATTTTTACAACGATAAAATCGTCAAGATAATTGACGGCGAAATTTTTGCGGAAATTACGCCGCGTCAAATACGAAAGCTTCACAAAACAGTATCCTATGCGCTTCCGATACATTACGGGCTAGATAGCGTCGGCGGTAAAACAGGCGTAATATTTCTTGTCGTTATCATGGCGGCGATGTTTGTAGTGCTGCCCGTAGCGACATCTATTTTTATAATTTTAGCGACGATCTGCATGGTGCTTTTGCCCCAGATCATTTTTCACTTCGGAGGTGGCGTCGATAGCGTTTTTGATATGATATTTTTACAGGGCAAAAACGGTTTGTTTTGTAATTTTATGATCAGCAATCCAAGCGATTACGCCGAGTTGCGTAGATATTTCAAAGCTGTTTGCAACAAAAATTTAGACCTAGCCGAAAAGAAAATCACGGCGCTATTTGAAGTGAGTAAATTGGAGATAAATTTATTAGCTAAATTTATCACGGAGCGCAACAAAAAGGGCGATACTTAGAGTTAAATTTGGATTTTAGCAGAGCCGGCAAAGTTTATAAAATTTAAAAATATAGTTAAAATTTTGCGCTTTGCCGCTTTAGGTTTTTAAATTTGATTCAAAATTTTACGATCCGTCAAATTTGATCCTATCTGCTAATTTCTGCCAGAGGCGTAAACACAAATAGGGCTTATCGCTCCTGGCGCGCCAAAAGCGGATAAATTTACGGCGGAATTTTACGCAGCCCGAGTAAAATTTTATTTGCGAAATGAGAACGGATTTAAAATTTAACCGTTTTTTCAAGCGAATTTTGCCACAATTGCGCTCAAATTTTGTTGGGGCTAAAGATGAAAAAATATACCAAACAAATCCTCGCGATGCTCGCGCTAAACGCGATCTACAGCGGCTCGGGGATCTTGATTTTAAGCTTTATCAATAAATATCTACTTGACGGCGCCGAAAGAGGCGGCAGGATCATCGCGCTATTTTTCGCGCTCTTGGCGATATTTCTGCTGCTTTCGGTGCTAAGCCGCATCATGCTTTGCAAGATGGAAAACGACTTCGTGTTCGATCTGCGCACCAAGATCATCAAGCAGATCATCGATACGAAGTTCGAGTGCATCGAGGCTGCGTCGAAGGCGAACCTGCTTGCCTCCCTTTCCAGCGATATTTCGCGCCTGACCGAGGGCTTTATGCGCATCTCAGAGCTCATTCAAGGCGCGATGATCGTGCTGTTTTGCGGCATCTACGTGCTGTATATCGCGCCTATGATGTTTGCGTTTTTATTCGTCTGGATCGGCGCGCTGATGGTATTCAACCGCTTTTTGATGAAAAAGGTCATGCAAAATTACGATCTATACCGCCAAAACGAGGACGTTTTGTATAAAAACTACGCCGCGGCGATCGAGGGGCATAAGGAGCTGTCGCTAAGCCTAGCCAAAGCAAAGAGCCTATACGAAAACGACTTTTTGCCAAACGCGCAAAATTTACGCCAAAGCTCGCTTCGAGCCGAGGTTTACGGCGCGTTTGCGAGTAATTTTATGAACGTGATGATGCTAGGCGCCGTAGGCTTTGTGCTTTATTTTGGGCTCAGCGGCGGCAAAGCGGAGCTTGCAAACGCCGTAACGATCGCGCTTACGGTGCTTTTTTTGCGCGCGCCTTTGATGATGCTCATATTCTCGCTTCCTAGCGTGTTGCGCGCAAAGATCGCCTACGCAAAGATCAAAGAGTTAAATTTAGACCCGTTCGTGCAGGGCTTTGAGCTTGCGCAAATGCAGCCGTGGCGCAGATTGGAGCTTAAAGACGTGAGCTTTTCGTATCCCGGCGGGAAATTCGGCATCAAGGGGGTAAACTTGCAGCTAAATGCGGGCGAGACGGTGTTTTTGATCGGCGAAAACGGCAGCGGCAAATCGACGCTTTTTATGATTTTAGCGGGTCTTTATACGCCGCAAGCGGGCGAAATTTTAGCCGACGGCGCGGCCCTTAAACCCTCTGATCTGCGCGCCTACAGCAACAACATAAGCGCCGTTTTCAGCGATTTTTATCTCTTCGACTACGCTACGGGCGATGCGGACATCGCGCGCGAGTGGCTAGCGCTTACGCACCTGCAGGATAAGGTTGAGCTAAAGGGGTCTAAATTTAGCACCACGAGCCTATCTAGCGGACAGCGCAAGCGTTTGGCGTTCGTCAGCGTGCTGATGGACGGGCGAAAATTTTTGATGCTTGATGAGTTTGCGGCCGATCTCGATCCGCAGTTTCGCACGGAGTTTTACGAGCGGATTTTGCCGGAGCTGAAATCGCGCGGATACACGATCTTTGCGATCTCTCACGATGATAAATACTTCGGCGCCGCAGATAAAATTTATAAGATGCAAAGAGGCGAAATTTCGCGCATAAAGTAAAGCGGCGAAATTTTAAAATTCTGCGCAAAATTTCGCGATGGAATTTGACATCTAGATGAAATTTCGCCGTAGAATTTCGCCGCGAAATTTTACGATTGAAATTTAAGGGGCAAGGCGAAATTCGCTTAAAATTTTACAGCATAAATTCCGCTTTGAGCCTCTACGCTAAAGTTTGCAGTAGATAGAATTTCGCCTCTTTAGCGCAAATTGCAAAAATTTAGCCGAAATTTACTAAATTTTGATTATACTGCACCCACAATTTAAAAAGAAAGGATAGGAATGAAAAAAGTTCTTATTGCATGTGCTGCGGTTGCGGCGTTTAGTTCGGCAGCGTTTGCCGCAGACGGCGCTACATTGTATAAAAAATGCGTGGCCTGTCACGGAGCCAACGCCGAGAAGCCTTATCTTGGCGGCAAAGTACCTGCGCTAAACACCCTAAGCAAGGAAGATATCATCGCTAGCCTAAAAGGCTACAAAGACGGCACTCTGGGAGAGGGCAAGGGAAAATTCGGAATGATGGGCGTTATGAAGGGTCAAGCAGCTTCGCTTAACGACGAATCGATCGAAGCGCTAGCCGATTTCATCGTCTCTAAAAAATAATTTCAAACTTCATCGGCGGGCTTCGCGCTCGCCGAGCTCGCTTAACTTTAAATTTTAAAATTCTACGCTAATATCACGTAAAAATTCCAAAGGCTCATAATGTTTAACGGACTGATCAGAGAGATCGCGCAGGTTGCGAGCTTTAGCGGCGATTTGCTGCGACTGCGCGCGAGATACCGCCCCGCGCTTGGCGATAGCGTCGCGGTAAACGGCGCGTGCCTGAGCGTGACACGGCTTTTTGCGGATGGATTTGCGGTACAGCTTTCGAGCGAAACGGCGCGCATCATCGCCGCACAAAACCTGCGCGGCTCTGTGCATATCGAGCCAGCGATGAGGCTAGGCGAGCGCATAGACGGGCATTTGATCCAAGGACACGTCGATGCCGTGGGCGAAATTTATAAAATTTCAAAGCTTGCAAGTGGCGTCGATTTTTTTATCCGTGCGCCGCTGCATATAGCGCCGCTGCTAGCGCCGAAAGGCTCAGTAGCGATCGACGGTGTGAGCTTAACGATCAACGAAGTGCTTGAAGGCGGCGGCACGCATGGGCGAAATTTTAATGGCCAAGGTCTTGACGGCGCAAATTTTACTCACAAAGAGCCGCGCGGCGCGAATTTTAGCAGTGTAAGCCTGCGCGAGCCAAATTCTAGCGGCTCAAATTCCGTTCGCGATCCAAACTCCTTGGATGCAAATTTAACAAGCGAAGCGCAAAGTTGCGCCATTCGCCTTACGATCATCCCGCTCACGCTTAAAGATACGCTCTTTGGATCCTACAAAATCGGGCGCCGCGTAAATATCGAAACCGATCTGCTCGCGCGATACGTCGCGGCACAGCTGGGCTTTGCCGGCGGACAGCCCGTCCGCGGTACGAATACGGCGCGCGATACGAGCGCCGAGGGCGAAAAAGAGGGGCTTTCGTGGGACGCGGTAGATAAAATTTTGAGCCTGTATTAAGCGGCGTGCGATGGACAAAATCGAAATTTGTAGAGAAAATCTTGAGTTTGTATTGGACTGGCACGGCGTGCTGGCGGGCTTTAGCACGCGACTTGGCGGCGTAAGCGGCGGAGCCTACGCAAGTCTAAATTTAGGAGATCACGTAGGCGACGATCCGCAAAACGTTGTGCAAAACCGCGAAATTTTAGCCGCCGCGCTCTGTATCGCGCCGCGAAATTTAAAATTTATGCGCCAGATCCACTCAAACAAAGTTGAAATTTTACGCGCAGGTAGCGATGAAATCCCGCCCTGCGACGGGCTTGTGACCGATCTGCGCGGTGTGGCGCTGTGCGTGCTGGTAGCGGACTGTTCGCCAGTGCTGATCGCGGACGGGCGGCGCGGCGTGGTTGCTGCGGTGCATGCGGGGCGCGCGGGCGTGATAGGGCGGATCTGCACCAATGCGATAAATTTGATGAGCGAGCGCTTCGGCTGCGTCGCTGCGGAGCTGAAGGTATTCGTGGGCGCGAATATCAAGACGCGAAGCTACGAACTTGGCGGGCTCGATCTGGGCGAGTTTGAGCGCTATAAAACGCAGGGGCATTTCGATATGAACGCCGCGCTGCGCGACGAGCTCGCAGCTGCGGGGGTGCGAGAGGTAAAATTTGATCCGCGCTGCACCTTCGAGAGCGATCGGCATTTTTCATACCGCAGAGATGGCGTCACGGGGCGCTTCTGCGGCTTTGTGATGAATAAAATTTAATCTAAAATTCATGCATTTTAATTGTAAATTTGTTTAGATAGAAGGGGCATTTGTCGTGAAATCTTAAGCAAATTTGCATGCGTCAGAATAAAAACAAAACACTATATAAGTTATGTAAAATCGCATAACAATCAAGCTTATTTTAATAAAATTTTAAATATAATTCTTATTTCATTTCACACGCATCAATCCTTGATTTAGTTGTAAATTTAGAGCAGATTTACGGGCGGATGCGGAGGAATAAACTAAATTTCGGGGCAACCCACAAGGAGAAAACTCATGGTAACAATGAGAGATTTGCTAGAGTGCGGCGTTCATTTCGGACACCAAACACGCAGATGGAATCCGAAGATGAAAAAATTCATTTTCGGCGAGAGAAAAGGTATCTACATCATAGATCTACAAAAAACTATCCGCTACTTCCGCTATACTTATAATATCGTTCGCGACGCGGCTGCCGAGGGTAAGACTATACTTTTCGTAGGCACCAAAAAGCAAGCCGGCGCGACGCTAAAAGAGTACGCCGAAAAATGCGGCATGCCTTATGTGAGCCACAGATGGTTGGGCGGCATGCTGACGAATTTTTCCACTATCAAGCAATCGATCCGCAAGCTCGAAGTAATCGAGACTATGGAAGAGGACGGCTCGATAAATTTACTAACTAAAAAAGAGGCGCTAATGCTTCGCCGCAAAAAAGAGAAGCTCGAGCTTTATCTAGGCGGCATTCGCAATATGAAGGGCTTACCGGATATGATCTTCGTCATCGACGTTGTAAAAGAAAAGATCGCCGTAGCGGAAGCTAATCGCCTAAAAATGCCGGTTATCGCGCCTTTGGATACAAACTGCGATCCGGACGTAGTCGATTTCCCGATACCTGGCAACGACGATGCGATCCGCTCGGTTCAGCTTTTCTGCCAAGAGATGGCTGAGGCGATAAACGAAGGCAAGGCGCTTCGCGATCAAGATGCGAGCGAGGATGTCGAGCAGAGCGAAGCCGTCAGCGACGAGGAGAAAGAAGAAGTCGTAGCCGAGGCGATGAGCGAAGAGGATTTTGACGTAAGCGAGGACGAAGAGTAATGGAAATCAGCGCGCAAATGGTAAAAGAGCTCCGCGAAAGCACCGGAGCGGGGATGATGGACTGCAAAAAGGCTTTGGTTGAAACAGACGGCGATATGGATAAGGCCGTCGATCTGCTTCGCGAAAAAGGCCTCGGAAAGGCCGCTAAAAAAGCCGACCGCCTAGCTAGCGAGGGTCTAGTGAGCGTCGAAGTGAGCGCGGATCATAAGATCGCCACGATAAGCGAGATAAATTCCGAAACCGACTTCGTGGCTAAAAATCAAAATTTTATAAATTTAGTTAAAAATACTACCTTGCATATCCAAAGCAAGGGCATTAGCAGCATTGATGAGCTAAATTCCAGCATCATCGACGGCGTTAAATTCGATGAGCATCTAAAAAGCCAGATCGCTACGATCGGCGAAAATTTAGTCGTTAGAAGATTTGAGACGATTAAGGCAGGCGCAAACGGCGTGGTAAACGGCTACCTGCACTCAAATGGTCGCGTAGGCGTCATCATCGCAGCAGCTTGCGACAGCGAGCGAACTGCAGAGGGTGCAAAGGAGCTTATAAAAAATCTCTGCATGCATGCAGCCGCGATGAAACCTCAGGTTATCAGCTATAAAGAGCTTGATCCCGATTTTATCGAGAAGGAATTTTTAGCTCTTAAAGGCGAGTTTGAGAAGGAAAATAAGGAGTTTGTGCGCTTGGGCAAACCGCTTCATAAGATCCCGCAGTTTGGCTCGCGCGCACATCTAAGCAATGAAATTTTAGCCAAAGAGATCGAAGCTTTAAAAGACGAGCTTCGCAAGCAAAATAAACCTGAAAAAATTTGGGATAAAATTTTACCGGGCCAGATCGATCGCTTCATCGCCGACAATACCCAGATTGATCAGCGCCTCACGCTGCTAGGGCAATTTTATGTAATGGACGATAAGAAAACCGTTGAGCAGGTGATCGACGAAGAGGCTAAAAAACTAGGTGGCAAGATCGAGATCGTAAAATACGTCCGCTTCGAAGTGGGCGAGGGTCTAGAGAAAAAGAGCGAAGACTTCGCAGCCGAAGTAGCGGCTCAAATCGGCTAAATATGGAACTTCTAAAGGGCGTAAATCTTACTCACGCGTATGATTATACGCTCTTTGAAAATGTAAACTTAAGCGTCAAAGAGAGCGAGAGCATCGCTATTTTGGGCGTTAGTGGCTGCGGCAAATCGACCCTGCTTCATATTTTATGCACGCTTTTAAAACCAAACTCGGGCGAAGTGATCTACGGCGGGCGCAGTATTTACGAGCTAAGCTCCGATGAGAGACTTAAAATTCGCCGCAACGACTTCGGCATAATATTTCAATCTCACTACCTTTTTAAGGGCTTTTCCTCCGGCGAAAATATCGAACTTGCCGCCAAACTTACGAATAATGCGATAGATGATGAAATTTTAAAAAAGCTTCAGATCGAACATACTTTAAAGCAAGGCGTGGGCGAGCTTAGCGGCGGACAGCAGCAGCGCGTGAGCATCGCTCGCATACTTTGCAAAAAGCCGCGCATAATCTTTGCCGACGAGCCTACTGGAAATTTAGACAAGGATACCGCAAACGAGGTCATGGATGTGATCTTTGAGTACGTAAAATCCAGCCGTGGCGCGCTCGTGCTCGTAACCCACGATGAGAATTTAGCGCAAAAATGCTGCAAAGTTTATCGCCTAAATAACCGAAATTTAGCGCAAATATAAGCAATTAATAACCAAAAATATCTTACAATAGCCCAAATTCTTTCTAAAAGGTCATAAATGAAAATTCTACTTGACAATCACAATGAGCAGGTTGCAAGTGTCGTAAATATTTGCTGCGAGCGCATCGGTGCGGATCTGGTAGCATATAGTGCGGACGAGAGTGAATATGATTTGACGATAAAAAATTATGAAGATGGCGATGATATTTCAAAATTTGATCTTAATAAGACGCTGTTTCTGACGCCTAAAAATGTCTCAGTACCAGGAGCGCGATACACCCTTACTAAGCCTTTTTCGCCGCTTGAGCTCATCACGTTTATCAGCGAGTTTTCGGTTCAAAATATGAGCGTGCAGGCGAAAGAAAAAATGGCGAAAGAATTTGCCGATGCAAGCTCTGTGATGAAAGAGATCGATGCGATTGATCAGGCAAATTCCGCTTCGGGCAGTAATTTTGAAGAGCTTGTGGATAGCTTTTATGACTCCGGCAAGGATATACCGCTTTCACAACTGGCAAACGATATAGCGCCCGAGATTGCAGATGATGTGCCGCTTTCGCAGTTGCTAGGTGGTATGCCGCGCACGGACGAGATCGCAGATGATATTCCGCTCTCGCAGCTTGCAGATGAAGCAGCTCTTGCGGACACCATCGCCGATGATACGCCGCTTAACGCCGTCGCAGAAAAGATTGCGGATAATATCGCAGATGATATGCCTCTAAACTTAGTTGCTAGCGATATCCCTGAGGATGTACCGCTAAATAGTATCGGCGCAAGCGAGTCTGCCGAAAGTAATCACGCGCCTCAAGATGAAATTCCCGCCACACGGGCAAGCGAAACTTTACCGCTTGCGCAGCAAGACGAGTCGCAAAGAGCTGATAGCTCTAATGAAACTGCTGTTGAAAAAAAGGCAGACGTTGCGCCTAATCTAGAGGAAGCGAAAGACTCTGCAGACGTTACGCTTAAACAGCATGAATCAGACGGCTCATCTGCTTATAAAACAGATGAAAAAAATTCTGCCTCGCAAGTAGTGCAAGATGCAGCCGGCGCGCCTGTTAATAGTGGATTTGATATGGATTTTTCTAGGCTTTTCGATAGTGCCGGCATGCCTGTGGAGGAGTTTGGCGGATATGATAATTTCGCCGCGGCTGCGTTTGCTTCCGATGAAAAAGAGGATAAAAGATCTGCGCATGATAAAAATAAAGCGGCTACGAATTTTCAAAAAACGCAAATTTCGTCTCAATACGAGGTCGCTTCAGATACGCCGATTGCGTTGGCGGGCGCGGGCGATATACCTCGCGAAAATCTTTATAACGCCGTTCCGTTTCAAAGCATGGAATTTACTGGTGGACTTGCACAGAATGCGTCTATGTCTGCTCATAATGAAGCATGGAATTCAATTGGCGTAAATTTTGCGGCTTCCGCGAATTTCGTAGCCTCTACAAATTCTACTCCTACACCGAATTTTTCGGAGCTAAACTTACCGCACATATTAGATGCCTCAGATTTACCGAAGCAAAGCGAGCAAGCTGATAGCGTTGCTAGCGGGTTTGCGGATGGATTTTTGCGCGCTATGGAGGGCGATTTTGCAAACTCGTTTGCCGCAAACTCTGCGGATAGCGAGCAATTTAAATCCGGCAAGCCCGCAAAGAGCGCCGCGCAGCAGATAAAATTTAATGCTTCAAAGCCTATATCAAAGCCTTCGGAGTGCACCGAATTTAAAGCGCATAAATTCGGCGCGTCCGAGAAGGCAAATGAGATGAAATTTGGCGCACAAGCTATGCCGAATGAGCTTGCTGCTTCGGCTGCGGCGGAGTTTGCCAGCCTTATGGCAAGCGAGTTAGAGCCTAGCTCTAAAAGCGAGCCGCTGCGTAACGAGCACGGTAAAAAACCGAGTGCCGAGGAGCTGAAAACCAAGTTGCGCGATGATCTGGAAGCGGGCATCGCAAACACGATCGAGAGATTTGCGGGTAGCAAGGACGCCAAAGACGCGCTGAAGGACTTCAAGATCAATATTGACATATCGTTTGGAGATAGATAGTGAAAGGCAAAATTTTGCTCGTCTCCGGTCCCAGCGGTAGCGGCAAAAGCACGCTTATAAAGCGTCTTGTTGCAGAATTTGGCGAGCAGATATACTTCTCGATCTCCTCTACGACGCGTGAAATGCGTGCGGGCGAAGCGGATGGTGTGAATTATCATTTCATAAGCGAGAGCGAGTTTCGCGCAGGCATCGAGCGCGGAGAGTTTTTAGAGTGGGCGTTGGTCCACGGCAAATATTACGGTACTTCGCTAAAAGCCGCTACGAGCGAGCTTGAGCGGGGTAAGATCGTGATTTTTGACATCGATGTGCAAGGATATGAGATCGTGCGTAGCAAAGTGCCTAAAAGCGGGCTTACTAGCGTATTTATTACTACGCCGAGCTTGTCGGAGCTTAGAGATAGGTTGCGTGCTCGTGGCGATAATGATCCTGCCGATATTGCTTTGCGCCTACAAAACGCGCAAGAGGAGATGGAGCGCCTAGGCGAATATGATTATTTCATAATAAACGACCGCCTGGAAGCGGCGTATGAAAATTTAAGATCAATCTACAAAACTATCAAACTAGAAACGGCAAGCCGCGACATAGGCAAGCTAATCGAAATTTGGAAAATTTAAAGGAGAAAAAATGGGCGTAAGCGTTCAACAACTGCTAATTATCTTAGCGATTATCGTGTTACTTTTCGGAGCTAAAAAAATCCCCGAGCTCGCAAAGGGCGTAGGTAAGGGCATTAAGACCTTCAAAAAAGAGATGGAGGACGATACGCCTGAGAAGGTCGAGAAAAAGGCAGAGGAAGAGATCAAAGACGCCGAAATCAGCGATACTAAAAAGGCGTAAAGGATTTGAAAAATTTAGTCTTAAATGAAATTTTTAAAATTTTATCTCGCGAAGTCGTTTTAGAAAAACCCAAAGATAAAAGTTTGGCTCATTACGCCTCGCCCGAGGCTTTCGCGCTGGCTAAGGAGATGCGAAAGGCGCCTAGGCTCATCGCTGAGGAACTTGCGGCTAAATTTAAAGATAGCGAAATTCTAAGTGCTACGGCGGTGAACGGCTATCTAAATTTTCATCTAAAGCCCGCTGTGTTGGGTGCGCTTGCTGAAAATGCTCTTAGACTGAGCGGCGATTTTGCGAAAAACGACGCCGAGTTTGGACGTGGAATTTTACCAGTTTCGGAAAAGCTTTGCGCGAGCGAGCCTGCTAGCAAAGGTTGCGCTGCAAATCTAGCTGCGAGCGGCAATGACACCGCTAAATTGCAGAATTCCGACGCTAGGCAAAATTTTATTTCGCAGAATTCCGAAGAGGCGACAAATTCCCTCGCAGCGTCAAATTGCGATGAGGCGCGGAATTCCGCCGCTATACCGCAAAAAATTTTGCTTGAATACATCAGCGCCAATCCGACCGGTCCGCTTCATATCGGGCACGTGCGCGGCGCCGTTTACGGCGATACATTCGCGCGCATCGGAGGCTATCTTGGGCATCGCGTCGATACGGAGTACTACATCAACGACGCGGGCAATCAGATCGAGCTTTTGGGCACTTCGATCGCGCTTCGTGCGCGCGAGCTCGCGGGCGAGGACGTGAGCTACCCCGAGAAATACTATCGCGGCGAGTATATCGATGAGATCATCCCTCTTGCGCGCGCCCAATTCGGCGATGAAATTTTCCGCGACGAATCGCGGATCTTGCAGCTCGCGGAGTTTGCTAAAGATGAAGTGTTAAAGATCATCCAAAAAGATCTCGCAGATGCGGGCATTCACATCCAAAACTGGGCTAGCGAAAAGAGCCTCTACGGCGAGCTTGAGCCAACGATTAGGAAGCTTGAGCGCAGCGGCAAGATGTATGAGGCGGAGGGTAAAATTTGGATCCGCTCATCGCAGCTCGGCGACGAAAAGGATCGCGTCGTCATCCGCGAGGATGCGCGTCCGACCTATCTTGCGGGCGACATCGTCTATCACAACAACAAATTTGAGCGCGGATATGAGCGCTGCATCAACATCTGGGGCGCCGATCACCACGGCTACATCGCGCGTCTAAAGGCTGCCGTGCATTTTCTGGGCTATGACGAAAGCAGGCTCGAGATCATCCTAATGCAGATGGTAAATTTGCTCAAAGACGGGCAGACCTACAAGATGAGCAAGCGCGCGGGCAACGCGATTTTGATGAGCGACGTGCTCGCTGCGATCGGCAGGGACGCGATGCGATTTATCTTCATCAGCAAAAAGGGCGAGACGCCGCTTGAGTTCGACGTGGACGAGCTCGCGCGCGAGGACAGCAGCAATCCGATCTTTTACATCAACTACGCCCACGCGCGGGTCAATCAAATTTTTACTAAAGCGGGCAAGCGCGAGGCGGATGTCCTAGGTGCGGACTTCGGCGCGCTAGATGAAGCGGGGCTCGGTCTAGCTTTTGCGGCGCTTGGCTTGAATGAAATTTTAAACGACGCCTTTAATTCGCGCGGCTTGCAGAAGCTGCCCGATTTCCTAAAGGCGCTCGCGGCGGACTTTCACAAATACTACAACGAAAACCGCGTCGTAGGCAGCGAGAACGAGGATGCGAAGCTCAAGCTGTTCGCGCTCGTAGCGCTTAGTATCCGCACGGCGTTTGCTCTGATGGGCCTAAACGCGAAAGAAAAAATGTAGCCGCATAGGCTACATTTCGCGCCGATATCCCTAAATCCCACGAACGAAATTTATGATTTAAATACAAAGCGAAATTTTACTTAAAATTTATAGCTATGGAATTTTAAAACTAATTCTAAATTTACGGCTCGTAAAATTTCAATTTTAGAATTTTGCGAGCGATTTCGCGGTATTGCTGCGGCGTCGGGCGCGGTTCGTAAAATTTAAAATTTGGCTGCAAATTTACAGCTTGCGGAATTTTGAAATTTTAAAATTTTACGGCGCGGAAGCCCTGGGCAAATTTTAAAGCAGAGTTTTAAGGCGGTAAAATTTCATCCGCAAAATTTACTCGGACGGGATTTGTCTGCAAGACTGCCCCTTAAATCCGCGGCGCATCGCCGTAAAAAGGATAGATATGAGAAAGATCATCGACATAGCGGCGCTTTCGATTGCCGTTTGCGTCTTGGTTATGGTGCTTTTTTTGCCGTCACCAGTTTTATCATTTAAATGCTACCGCGGCGATGGCATGGGCTGCGCGCAGCTGGGGCGCGACAAGCTCTCCAGTGGAGATTACGACGGCGCGAAGCTTGCTCTTGCTAAGGCTTGCGAGGCGGGCGAAAAAGATAGCTGCTTTGATTTGGGAGCCCTATACGACGGCGAGGGTAATGCGACGCAGGCAGGCGTATTCTATGACGCAGCCTGCGATAAAAACGTCGCCGTAGCCTGCCACAAGCTAGGCAACCTATATCAGCGAGGGCGCCTGAGTAGGGACTTCGTTGCTGCCGCGCAGCGCTACGCCAAGGCCTGCGATTTAGGCTATGCCAAGAGCTGCCACAATGCGGGCGTGGTCTATTTCACGGGCGGTTTTGGGCTTGCGGCGGATCCGGTAAAGGCGACGAGCTTTTTCGAGCGAGGCTGTGACGGCGGGCCGAGGGACAGCTGCCATAATGCCGGCGTTGCGTATGATAAAGGCCTCGGCGTGCCGCCGGATCGCGACAAGGCGGTGAAATTCTACACCAAATCCTGTGAAATGGGCTACGGCGATGCTTGTAATAATTTAGGCTATTTGTATCTGAGCGAGGGGGATTTGCGCGGATTTTCCAAGGGACTCGGATGCGTCAAAAAGGGCTGCGACGCGGGCAATAAAAAATCCTGCGAGTTCTACGAGTTACTAAAAGATAAAATTTTAGAGGAGCATGGTGGCTAGTAGCCCAGTACGCGTTTGCCTGTTTGTACTGCTTACCGTGCACGCCATCTGTTTTCGCTGCTCGCCGTGCGCCGTCCGTCGCGAGATTTCTGTTTTGTGCTGTTCGCCGTATGCTGTTTGTTTTGCACTGCACATGCCTTGCGCCGCCTGTTTGCACTGCTCGTCACGCGGTATTCGTTTTGCGACGGCTTCCGCGATACTACCGCCGCAGGATTTGTGAGCTTTTATAGCGCGCGGACAATCTGAGAGCGTGGCTAAATCAACGCACGTCCGAGTAGATCGCCGCCGCGGCGTAAATTTCATAAATTTAATCCGCCGAATAAAATTTACTCGCGCCGCCGTATCTTTGCGGTGTAAATTTTGCTAAAATTCGCTCCATGCGCGAAATCCGCTGCGCAAATTTAGAAAAAGGTAAAATTTTGAATCTAAACGAAGCGATAGTTGCCACCGCGAAAAAGCAAAAAGAGTGCAGACGCGCGTTTGCAAAGTATCTATTTTTGGGAATTTTATTTATAGCTGTCCTACCCGTAGGCGGCGGATTTGCCGTAGGACATCTTTTTGAAAATCGTCTTGCACCGCTATTTTTCATCATTATCTATATTCCGTTTTTTCTCGCCGCGCTAATGGCTAATGCTAGCCGAGTGACCAGCGAGCTGGGGGATTACAAAGCGTTTTATAAAGACGTTTTCGTCCGCGCCGCTATCAGCGAGGTAGGTCCAAATTTTAGCTATGATCCAAATGCTGGTATCAGCCGTAAAGAATTTCGCAAAATCGGCATCTATTCGCCAGACGAGTTTCGCGCAGAAGACCTAATTAGCGGAACGTATAATGGCGTCAAATTTAACCTCAGCGAAGCGACCCGCATCCCAAACGGCGCGACGCTGGAGCTAAGCGACTCGGCGGCGCTAAATTTGCTCTCTGCGATAATTTTTGCTTGGGAGGCCATGAAGGATATGCAGGCATTTGGCGGTTCGGTCTTGATCTGCGAGTTTTACAAGAAATTTAGCGGGCAAACTATAGTCGCGAGCCGCACGCTAAACACCAGATTTTTAGGCGAAAAAGAGCAGATGGACGACGTGTTTTTTAGCAAAGAATTTCGAGTCTTTGCGGATGATAAAGTAGAGGCGAGATATCTTTTGACGCCTGCGTTTATGGAGCGTTTGAGAGAGTTAAAGATAAAATTTGCTGGAGAGATGGGCGTGAGCGCCGAGCTTAGAGGACGCCGCGGGGATCAAAAATGAAATTTTAGAGCTTTTATCTATCATAGACGAGCTAAATTTAAACCCGGATTTAAGCGGGGCGGCGATTTTGGCTGATTAATGCGCGCCGCTATTTATTGGCTAAAATTTACTTGCGCTGCGGCTGGGATCGCCGTTATTCTCCGCTGCCGATCGAGATCCGCTACGGCTCGGATCGCTCATTTTCGCTGCCGTTCGGAGCGCGCCTAAGTAGTTCCTGTTCGCGAGCGAATAATCTGCAAAATTTCTCCCAGTCGTGCAGATAGACGAGCCTGTGCTCTTTGCCGCTTTCGTCTATGAATATGCCCTGCGTCGAGCCAAGACTCATCTTTTGCCAGTAGCCGAAAAACGGCAACGCCTCGATCTCCTCTTGCAGCACGCCTCGCATCATGCCGTTATCGTAAATTTTTAGATCGTAGTAGGTCCTTTTCATTTTAACCTTTCTAAATTTTACCGCGACGGAATTTTATCGTGGAATTCTTAAATTTGCATCGGGATAAAATTCTATCTTTTAGAATTTTGTCCACTGCGAGATTTGCTGCGAATTCCGCGACTTTAAATTTTTGCGGCGTCAATCCTCGATGAAGCCCTGTAGAATTTCACCGCAAGTAAAATTTAGCCTGCTAGCGCCTTTAGCTGATTGACGTTTAGCCCGTCAACCAAAATATAGCTCGCATCGATGAAGCGGTAGTTTTGCTTCGGCAGCCGCGCGATAAACTCACCGTATTCCAGCTCGGCGATGGCGCGGTAGTTACCTGCGTCGTTTTCGTCGCCCTCTATGCCTATGAGCGCGATCTGCCAGTGCGCTACGTCGCTATTTTTCAGCATCTCCGCGTTTTGCCACTCCACAAACGGCTTGTAGGGCAGGATAGTGGGCAGGTCTTGCGTGAGCGCGTATGAGCCCATTATCGTGCCGTCATCTCCATTTCGGTAAAACCTCTGGTGCGCGCTGTAAGCGTCGAGATATTGCACCTCGATCAGCCGCTTGCTAAACTCGGCGGCGGGTTTATACGAGGCTAAAATTTTATCCATCATCGCGCGGTTTATCGCAAAAGGCCTCTGCGCCCCGTAGCAAAAATTTACTTCCGTATCGCCGCCTAAGTGTTGATCTATCGAATGTAGCCCCGCCGCTATATCGCGCTCGTAGTCGAATTGCTCTATCCTGTCGTGAGCGTAAATTTCGCCGTTTTCATCCGCGATCTCGCTTCCTAGCTGCTTAGATAGCGCCTGCAGATACGAGATCGCCAAAACCCAATCAAAGACCGTCGCGGGCGTATTTACGCGCACAGCGTAGCTTTGCTGATCCTCATCGTAGCTAAGCTCCATTCCGCGCCCGCTCTTGCCTTGCACGCCCAAAATCAGACACTCATACTCGCTCAAAGGAGATTTTAAAAACGCCCTCTCGTCAAAGTCCTCGGCGCTCTCGTCTATGCCAAACACCGATAGATCGGGCAGGATATCCAATGCCTCGCTAACGCTCATAGCGTCCGAATACCCCATAAATAGCGGTCGCTTTTTGTTTTTGACGCGGAATTCTACGCTCATCGTTTTCTCCTTTGTTAAATTGGCAAAATTATAGCGAAATTTTACCCGCCGCGGCGAGCTAAATTTGCGGCGCAAGGAGTTGTGAAAAGTAAGCTTAAAGCTTTTTGGGATAAAATTTAAACAGACCGACGTAAGCGGTAAATTTAATCAAAGGAGCGAAAATGACGAAAGATCAGTGCTGCGTTTTAAAGCATTTGACGGCGGGCGAGACGGGCGGTTTTGAGAAAACGGGCGAGATGAATGACGGCGAGTTTTTGGATGAGCTTATCGGAAAAGGGCTTGTTTGGATGCTTGACTGGGTCGGCGAGGACGAGACGGGCGATGTAGGCAAATTTATCAGCTCTAGGCTTGATGCGCTGCAAAGCGGCGTGTCACTAGACTGCGATAAAATTTACGCAAGGCTCGAAAAAGAAGCGAAAAAAGAGGGTTTCGAGCGCGGCGATGCGAGCCTATTTTTGATGAACGAGTTTCAAAAGGCGCTGAAAAAGAGCGATTTTAGGCTCTTTACTTTGGACCTTCATAACGACGCTTATTACCTACTTGTCGCGCACAAGGACGCCGAGAAAGATTTTAAAAAGCTAGGCAAGCGCGAGGAGCTATTTTGGGATATCGCGCCGTGGGGCAAGCGCCGCAAAAGGCAGATCCTTTACGTCATAAACTGCGAGTGCGGCGAGATGTCAGCGTGGCAGCTGGATGCGGACGAGCCCTCTCCTAGAGATGAGGTTTGCGAGGTTTGCGGGCGGGTACTTTTCGACGCAGACGGCAACGCGATGCAGCCTTTAGAGAAGGAATTTATCTGATCCTACTTGCTTATCGCGGCTTTACGTGCGAAGTTTTGGCTGGATGAAAGTCAAATTTTATTGCGCAGATTGACAGGATTTAGCGCGTGGATTTGGTTTGCGACTCGGCGGCGAAATGCGGTTTAAATTTAAGGCTCGCTCGGGCGGCGGAATGTAGTTTTTGATTTGCGGCTCGCTCTGGTAGTAAAATACGGCTCGACGCGGCTCGCTTTGGTTTGCTGCTCTCGTGAACGGTGAAATTTTGTGGCTTGCGTTTGTCTTAATAAGATCGTAGCGCAGGATGCACTCTTTTAGCGCTTGCGTTCTGCGTGAGTTTTTATTTAACAAGTTCGCAGTCGCGGGCGCATCTACCTATGCTGCGCTAAATTTTGATTTTAATGGTTGTGGACGTAGGCTCGCGCCGCTAAAAATCAAAATTTTGCCCTGCCGCGAGCGCTAAATTTACAATCTCTAAATTTAAAATTTTAAGCGTAAATTTTGATCTAAAATTTCTAAAGTCGCTAAATTTTAAAATTTAAATGCAATGCGAGCTTGCCGGCTTGTTCGCCATAGAGCTCGTAAATTCCGCCGCTGCAGAAATGGCGAACTCATTCGATTTAAAGATAAGGCAAAATTTTAGCTAGAGCGAGTGCCCGCACAGAATTCCGATATTAGCGCGACTGCGAAAGCGCTATGTTTGAAATCCGAAACCGACGAGGTGCGGCGAAAGGCTAGCCGCGAGCTTTGGCGATGCACGCCTCGATCGCCGCCATCACCGCTGCGCGAAACCCCGCCGCCTCCAGCGCCGCGAGTCCCTCTATCGTCGTGCCCGCAGGCGAGCAGACCGCGTCTTTGAGCTCCGATGGGCGCTTGCCGCTTTGCAGCAGGCACGCCGTGCCCTCTACCGCCGCCGCTACCGCGTCGTAGCACAGCGCCCGCGGTAGTCCGCCCCGCACGCCCGCGTCTGCCGCCGCCTCGATAAAGGCGCACACATACGCAGGCAGGCTACCTGCAATCCCCGTAAATGCAGCAAAGCCAGCCTCGTCTATCTCGTAAAATTTGCCGATTTTGGCGGCTAGAGCTCGCACGATCTCCCGACTGGCCTCATCAAAATACTCGCCGTAGCACAGCGCCGTAGCCGACGCGCCGATACCCGCGGCGACGTTTGGCATCGCGCGGGCTATAAAAACGTCCGCACCTACGATATTTTGGGCGCGCTCCAGCTTAAAATTCGGCGCCAAAAGAAGCAGGATTTTGCCCGCAAGCTCGGGCGCGATCAGGTGCAAAATCTCCTCGTAGCTGGCGGGCTTGGTCGCGAGCACGATAATATCCGCTTCGTGCGTCAGTTGCGTCTCGCCTTGTAAAATTTGCACGCCATAGCGCTTACGCAAGGCTTCATTTTTGCTTCTAGCATAAGCTAGGACTTGAAGCTTCGTATCGGAGCCGGACTGCGCGCAGGCGGAATCACGCTCGCGGCTCGCAAAATTCTGCTCTAAATTTGCGGAATTCTGCCCGCAAGGCGCAAAGCTTTGAGTATCGGGCATAAAATTTTGCCCGTCGTGCGCGGAATTTTCTCCGCTCGCCGTGCAATTTTCCCTATCCTCTGTAAAATTTTCTCCGCCCTTTGCGCAATCTCGCCCACCAGCTTTGCAAAGTGCGGCGATCATCGCCTCGCCCATATTTCCGCCGCCGATAAATCCCACTTTCATTTTCGCTCCTTTTAAAGCTAAATTATGCCTCAATGATAGCTCAAAATTTCTTTATCCGCCCTTGCGGCGCGCGGTTTATCTACGTAAAAGCAAATTTTAGCTACAATCTCGCCTAAATTTTTAAAAAAGGATGCGTTATGGCAATAAACGTTTTTTACGACAAAGATTGCGATTTGGGCTTGATTAAGGCTAAAAAGGTCGCTATGATCGGCTTCGGCTCGCAAGGGCACGCTCACGCCGAAAATTTACGAGATAGCGGCGTAGAGGTTATCGTGGGTCTTAAAAAAGGCGGCGCGAGCTGGAGCAAGGCCGAGGCGAAGGGCTTTAAAGTAATGAGTGTCAGCGAGGCTACGAAAGCCGCGGACGTCGTAATGATCCTAACGCCCGATGAGTTTCAAGGCGATATTTTTAAAGCGGAGATCGAGCCGAGCTTAAGCGAGGGCAACGCGATCGCGTTCGCGCACGGCTTTAATATCCACTTCGGACAGATCGTCCCTCCAAAGGGCATCGATTGCATTATGATCGCTCCGAAAGCCCCGGGCCATACCGTCCGCAACGAGTTTGTAAGCGGCGGCGGCGTGCCGATGCTGATCGCCGTTTCGCAAAATGAAAGCGGCAGAGCCAAAGAGCTTGCTCTAAGCTATGCAAGTGCGATCGGCGGCGGCCGCACCGGCATCATCGAAACGACCTTCAAAGCAGAGACCGAGACCGATCTTTTCGGCGAGCAGGCTGTGCTTTGCGGCGGACTTTGCGCGCTCATTAACGCAGGCTTTGAGACCCTCGTCGAGGCTGGATATGAGCCTGAAATGGCGTATTTTGAGTGCCAGCACGAGATGAAGCTGATCGTGGATCTCATCTATCAAGGTGGCATGGCAGATATGCGTTACTCGATCTCAAACACCGCAGAATACGGCGATTACGTAAGCGGAAACCGCGTCGTAAACGAAAGCAGCAAAGCGGCGATGAAAGAGGTGCTAAAGGAAATCCAAAACGGCAAATTTGCAAAAGACTTTATCCTCGAGCGCAAAGCTGGCTATGTGCGAATGAACGCCGAGCGCAATATCACGGCAAACAGTTTGCTTAGCAAAACCGGCGAGAAGCTTCGCGCGATGATGCCGTGGATCGCTAAGGGCAAGCTCGTAAATAAAGATAAAAACTGATTTCGGCTGAGCTTTGGCTAATACAAATCCACGAGGGCGCCGCAAAAAGCGCCCGATCAATTACGCAACGATCGCCTTTGTCGTAATCTTATGCTTTTTAAGCGGTGCGGTTACCTACGCGGTTTTGGATCTCGTATTTTCGGGCAATAAAGCTGCGTTGCAGCAAAGCTCGCGCAAACAAACCCCCGAAAGCCCTTCCGATCCTCGCGGTAAAAAGCCGCGTTTAAGCGCTGCACAGAAGGAAGCCCTGATTCAAAAGGAGCTTGATAAGATCGCCGAGCAAAACGTAACCGCGCCTAAGATGAGCATCGAGCCCGCACGACAGAATTTCGCAGGACAAAATTCTGCAAACGGCGATTCGCAAAATTCCGTAAATTCTACGGCTTCCGTAAATTCCGCCGCTGCAAATTCGGCGGGTGAAGGACCTGACGTAAATTTTACCGCGGCAAATTCCGCTTCAGAAAATTTTATAAATTCTACCGCGCAAAGTCCTGCTTCTAGCGGCGCAGACGATCTTTCTAAATCGCCGCGCAAGGCTTTGCCCGCAGGCTCTCGCGCAAAGTTAGCGATCATCATCGACGACGTAGGCACCGACGAGCAGGCGCAAAAAATCGCCGCTCTGCCCGTGCGAGTGACGCCGTCCATCTTCCCGCCCGAGTATCAGCGCAAAGACACGCGCTCGCTCGCTCGCGGCTTTGAGCATTACGCGATCCACCTGCCGATGGAGGCGAGCTCTGCCAAAAATAATTCCGCGACGCTGCGAGCTTCGGATAATTATGAGAAGCTGCGCGGCGTCATAGCCAAGCTGCGCGCGGACTTTCCGAACGCTAAATTTATAAATAACCACACCGGTTCTAAATTTACCGCCGACGAGCGCGCGATGCAAAATCTGCTGCGCGCGATGAACGAGTATGGATTTTTATTTATCGACTCGCGCACAAGCCCCACTACCAAGGCCAAGGCGGCGATGAATGGGCTCGGCATGCGATACGTGCATCGCGATGTGTTTTTAGATAATCAAAACAGCGTCGCCGCGGTGCGCAAAAAGCTGCGCGAAGCCGTCGCGCTTGCTAAAAAGCAGGGTTACGCCATCGCTATCGGCCATCCCAAAAGCTCCACTCTGCGCGCGCTTGCAAACAGCGCCGACATCCTAGGCGAGGTGGATTTGGTCTATTTGGACGAAATTTATGAGTACTACGAGTGAGCTTAGTTTTAAAATTCAAAGCCTAGCAAGGCTCGGTGCGAGCGAGCCCGCGCAGCTGTATTTTAGGGGCGAGCCGGCGATGTTACAAAAGCGCCGCATCTCGATCGTGGGCTCGCGCAAGATGAGCGTTTATAGCAAAAATTTGATCCTGCGCCTCGCGCGCGCTTTGAGCGATGCGGACTTTTGCGTCGTAAGCGGTGCAGCGATCGGCTGCGACATAGCCGCGCACGAAGGGGCGTTTCCAAACACGATCGCAGTTTTTGGAAACGGCCTTGATCAAATTTATCCCGCGCAAAACGCCGCTATGATCGGCAAAATTTACGAACGCAGTCTCGCGCTTAGCGAGTATGAGGACGGCGTGAGCGCGCGCGGATTTCAGTTTTTGCAGCGCAACCGTATCGTCGTGGCGCTGTCCGAAGCGCTGATCGTCGCTCAAGCCGAGCCCCGCAGCGGCTCGCTGCAAAGCGCGCGCCTCGCCCGTGAGATGGGCGTGCCCGTGTACGTGCTGCCGCATCGCATCGACGAGAGCGCAGGCACGAATGATCTGCTCGCAAAATCTCAGGCGCGGCTGATTGCGGATTTTGGCGAGTTTGTCGCCTCTTTGGCTCCGCAGACGCCGCAAAACACTGAGCGCGCGCAGGATGAGGTGATGGAATTTTTAGCGCTAAATTCCGATCTGCAAGCGGCGATCGAGCGCTTCGGCGATAAAATTTACGAATACGAGCTTGAAGGCAGGATCGAAATTTTAGGCGCAAAGATCGTGGCAAAATAGCTGATGAGCGGCGTTTGCTCGCTATGACTTGCGCACCGCCGCTCGCCGGTACGGCTTGTTTGCATGGCGCGTAGTCTGCGCGGCCGGAGTTTAAATTTAGAAAAAGGCGGCTCGGTAAAATTTTGCTTTCCGCAAGTAACGCTTGAGCTTAAAACAAACCCGCGCGGCTTGTTTGTGTAGTGCCACTCGCCCCGATTGCGGTAATGATCGGTTTGTGAATGCCGCGCGAGATTTGTAAATACTTTGCGGCGCAGAATTTAAGTGTTAAAATGCATGAAATTTTCTGAAATAGCGTTTAAATGTTTGTTTGCCTATCGTGCTAAATTTTTGCGGGTAAATTTGGCTACGAATTTCAGCGCGAGTGTGGTAGGCTGAATTTGTCGCAAGAGAAAATTTTGGTCACTGCGGCAAAATTTTACGAGTTATAAAGCGTAGGGGGGGGCTTGTATCTGCTCCGCCGCGTGAATGCGGGTTTGCTTTAAAATTTTGATTTTACATGGGGTGGGTTGGTTGCACGTCCGGCATCTGCACGGCAAGGTTTATGGCTGCCGTGAGTTTGGGTGTCGCTTATGTGCGGCTCGCGCGGATGTAGCGGGGGTGTGCTGAGCCGGGCGTGGCGATCGAAATTTTAAAATTTGAAGCTCGTGGCACGCTAAATTTAATAGCTCGCAAGCGCCGCGAGCGAGTGAAATTTATGCCTATTTCGTATGAAATTTCATAAATTCCGCAGCTAAATTATGCGATAAAATTTAGCTATGAAATTTAGATCGCGGAATTTCGGCGATAGAATTTTAATGGCGGAATTCCGCAAAATTTGATGTTAGCAAAGGATAAATTTTGATAGTTGCGATCGATCTTGGGCTTAAACGTATCGGCGTGGCGGCGGCACCGGATGATAAGACGCCGCTTCCGTGCGAGCCGATCCTGCGCAAAAACCGCACCCAAGCCGCGCGCGAGCTAAGCGAACTGCTGCGCGAAAAGGGCGCCAGCGTGCTAGTGCTGGGCGTGCCGCGCGGCGGGGCGAGCGAGGAGGAGATGAGCAGGCGCATACGCCACTTCGCCTCGCTGCTGGATTTTGACGGCGAGATAAAATTTCAAGACGAGAGCTTTTCGAGCGCCGAAGCGGCGGAGTTTGCGAGCAAAGGCGCTAAGGGGGGCGGCAAGGATCCGCGCTTTGATAGCATCGCCGCAACGATAATTTTGCAGAGGTTTTTGGCGAGCAAGGGCTAGGCGCGCGTGCAGCAACGCAATTCGCGCGCGGCGGCGCAAGAGGGTTGCCGCCCGTCCGCCTTATCGCTTTTTGAATGCTCGCGGATCTTATCTCGCCCATTAAAACGAAGAGAATTTATGCGCGTCAAAAGTCGGTAAAATTTTCATCGTCTGCTAAAGCTCGGCAGAATTTTGATTTGCCCGCAAAGAGCCTGCGGAATTTATTTTGACTGTAGCCGTAAATGGCGCTTTAGGTAGTTAAACTAAGTGAGATTGACAGCGATTTAAGTTGTAAACGGCGAGGTTTATGCATTTTTGGCGATTTGTGCTCGCGCGTACGGCTGCTATTTTAAATTTTTTCAAAGTCTATTTAGACGCAAAGAATGCTAAGCAAAATTGCAAAAACGCGGATGCATCATAGAATAGGGCGCAAATTTTGCGATAAATTTCATTTAGGGAGCGGTTATGTTTAAGATCACGATGTTAGTAAAAAAGGCGCCGAGTATCACGCAGCAGGAGTTTGTGGCACACTGGGCGGCGCATTCACAAAAGGTTTTGGCTAATCAAAAGGCACTAAATATCGTCCGCTATGCAAAAACTATTCCCGTCTTTCCCGAGGGTCAAGCACCAAGCGTGAGACGGCGGCGTTTGGCTACGACGCGATGGGCGAGCTATGGTATGAAAGCGTGCAGGCGTTTGCGGAGGCGCGAAATAGCGAGGCGGCGCGAGCGGTGCTAGGGGAGCTGATGGCGGATGAGGCGAGGTTTTGCGATATGAAAAACTCCGTGATGTGGTTCGGCGAGGAGGAGGCTGTGATAGAGTTTGAGCGCTAGGGAGTGCGGCTTGCAGCGAATAAATTTTGAAGTAAAGCTCTTTAAATGGATAGAATTCTACGTGGCATTTGGGTTTTAAAA
>ERZ772946.91-NODE-91-length-47138-cov-6.39912_pt1 | contig 47138 bp, 40 predicted proteins | sample MGYA00511680_ERZ772946 | MGnify/ENA primary metagenome ERZ772946 (study PRJEB29015, sample SAMEA2737918) | human oral metagenome | biome: human oral; feature: human-associated habitat; material: dental | place: China | collected 2016 ... | reverse complement strand
AGTCCAACTGAAATCCATACTTTCCAAACCAGGTCTTAAGAAAGCTCGTAAAGCTAGCCAGTTCTCAAAACGTTAATCAAAGCTTTTATATCAAACTTTACAGACATTCAAGAGTTTGCTCTTGGATGTCTTTTTTGATGTAAAAAGCAATTTAAGCTAAAAATACACCAAGATTCAAAATCTTGGTGTATTATCTTTTTTTAGATAATTGTTCTCTAAAAAGTTTTGTCATTTGTTTTTGTCCGGCAGGAGTACCTAGTGCTTCTTTGCTTATTTCTCCTTTAAATATTTGTTCCATTAAAAATAGGTAAGCCTCGCCTAAAGCAGTTGTAATTAATCCAGCAGTGGTTCCAGAAATCGTTCCGCCAACTGCTGTTCCTACTCCGGGAATAAATTTGAGTATATTGGAGACAATTGTTTTTCCAAGGAATGTTGCTCCCCCAGATCCTAAAGTCGAGGATACAAAGGCGGTTAGAAAGGTTTTATTTATATCAAGTCCAAATATTACAGTAATGCCAGTAATCATGCTTATCTGGGTCGGCACAAGCATGAAGGCATCCGCAAATGGAACCGGTGCGAAACCTTCGCCAAAACTTGCTGCTACTGCAGTCGCAATGACTGCCCTAGCATGTTTTTTTTTAGATTCCAGAGATACTTTTTGGATATTTTGGAGAGTATCTTGTAGCTCATTTGGCAATACCTCAGACATTACATCAATCAAAGTATCTAATCCAAAAGCTTTAGCGACATATTCCTCATCAAAATCCATATCTTGAGCTAAAATTGGCACAACTTTACAGACGTCTAAGTTTTCCTGCTCAACATGAGCTTTCATTTCTAATGCTTTCTTCTTAGGTACAGATTGAGTAAGGACAACAATGATTGGTACCTTAGACGTTTTATTTTTCTCAGAAAACTCTCTGAGCCATTCCACTTCCGAACTATCAAAAGTACGGTTTGAACCGACATTAATACAATACCAAATGCAGTGGATCACCTCATTGATATCATTAGAAGAGTAACCGTTGTTAATTAGGTTAATCACTTCATCTTTGACACTCTCCTGTTGGGTATATGATAATTCAAAGCCGGGTGTATCATAGATAGCCAAAGGATATCCATTTTTTTCAATTTTGCGAATTTCTTGAGTAACCGGTCGACCCAATCCAGTATCAGCAAAATTACCTCTAAACAAACTGTTGATTAGTGTGCTTTTACCGACGCCTGATTTCCCAATTACAATGATGTTTAATCTTTTTAAATTGTGAATTCTATCATTAATCGCATTAAGACACTGTTGCGCAATATTGTCAGTATTAATTTGCATGATCTTCTACCTTTTTATATTCAGATTTTTTAACCAATTTGTCCTTGCAATCAAAATTGACTTTTCGATGATTAGTTATTTTTACTTGCTTTTTATATAAATAATTTGTTGTTTTTTTCAAAACTTTAGGCAGAATCACTGTAGAAGCTAAAATTAAAACTCCATTTCCTAAGATATATTTTACTTTAGAAGAACTTCTTTTTTTGTTACCTTTTGTCTTTGACATAATATTTCTCACTAATATGATATTTTAAATAATTATATCATATAAGAAATTAAAAGAGTCAATTTAATGATTTTGGTTATCTCTTTGTTTTAAAGATTTTAGAACAAATTCTTCGATAGAAATTGAAGTAATGTTAGCAGAGATCTATTAGTTGTAATGAAGAGGTGGCAAAGATATTGAAGATAGAAAAGTAGTTATGTGGTTTTCAGCTTGTCTCACTCTCCAAGGTACAAGAAAAATAAACCACCTGCCTTGCGTGTGTGGTCCATAGACGTGTGGCTATGATTTGTAAAATAAGTCTAAGTAAATAGCATGCTAAGATTTAGTAATTTATAGATTTTTAAAAATTTATATAGTACACTAGATGTGTAATATTGAGTTTTGAGTGACTGAAAAATTAGTATGGATGTTACCAGCTGTTTTAGAAAATTAGTGTGGTATCAAAAAATTTAAGGAGACGTTATGAAGAAACGAACGAAAATTATAATTGCAACAATTGCATCAATAGTGGCGCTCGTAAGCCTAGGAGGATGTGCTATGACTCAAAAAGAAAGTAATAAGCGAAATCAGAAAGTTGCTTCTTCAAAAAAGGATATTAAAGATGATAAAGAAGCCATCAAGCAAAAACAGCTCGCTTACCTCAAAGAACATGAGCAAGAAATTATAGATTTGGTAAAAGCTCAAAGTCCAAAAGTCGAATCAGTTCAGATTGATTGGGGAGAAACTCAATGGAGTGATGGTGGGCTTACAAATCCCGAGTATTATATTAATATTTTTGGGCGAATCAATAATATTGAAGAATCGGGTTGGGGAGTGGATATCCCAATTAATGATGATAAGTCAATTGATATGGGGGGGATGTATATGATTCACGAACCTACGATAGGAGGTAGGATGATTGATTAATTAGAATTTAGATTCTGATAATTAATAAAGCATACTAAGGAGGAGCTATGAAGAAACGAACGAAAATCATAATTGCAACAATTACATCAATAGTGGCGCTCGTAAGTCTGGGAGGATGTGCCATGACTCAAAAAGAAAGTAATAAGCAAGATAAGAAAGTTGCTTCTTCAAAAAAGGATATTGCAGATGACAAGGAAGCTATCAAACAAAAACAACTCGCCTATCTCAAAGAACATGAGCAGGAAATAATCGATTTTGTGAAAGCCCAAAGTCCAAAAATTGAATCAGTTCAGATTGATTGGGAAGAGACGCAATGGAGTGATGGCGGTCTTACAAATCCCGAGTATTATATTAATGTTTTTGGGCGTATAAATAATATTGAAGAATCGGGTTGGGGAGTGGACATCCCAATTAATGATGATGAAAGTGTAAATCTTGAAGAAATGATTATGGGTGATTACATAAGTATCGGAGGTGAACCAATTACCTAATTAGAATTTGAAAGATTTTAATGATATATATGCTTCATTAGCGGTATCAACCTATAGGGATAGACCTAATCATTTTCCATATGAATAATTAGATTTGGAAAGCCGGATAGTACTTGATTCAGGTAAATTAATGTCATGAATACAGAACTGTTGGCCATTCAATAAGGCGACAGCCAAAAGATTAAAAAGAAAAGTTTAAACTTTCTTGGTGTTGCTAGACGAAAAAATTAGCGGTATAATATTAATAAAATAATACAAGGAGGCGCTATGGGGAAACGAACGAAAATCATGATTACAACAGTTGCATCAATAGTGGCACTAGTAAGTATAGGAGGATGCGCCATGACTCAAAAAGAAAGTAATAAACAAGATAAGGAAGTTACTTCTTCAAAAAAGGCTATCAAAGATGACGAGGAAATTATCAAGCAAAAACAGCTCGCTTATCTCAAAGATCATGAGCAAGAAATAATTGATTTTGTGAAGGCCCAGAGTCCAAAAGTCGAATCAGTTCAGATTGATTGGGATGGGGTTAGATGGAGTGAAGCGAGTAATGGTACTCCTCAAGGTGGGGGGGAAATGTTGCAAATTTATGGAGGCTTCAATAATGCTGACAGTTCAAGTTGGGGAATATTAATTCCAATAAATGATGATGGAACATTAAATATGGATGAGATGTTCCTTAGTAATCAATTAAGAATAAGAGGTGATCTTTTTGCCTAATTGGAATTTAAAAAGTTTTGATAATATATACGCTGCGTTAGCGGAATCAGCCTATAGAGATAGACCGAATGGATTTAGTTTTGAACAATTACTTCCTGAAGAACAAAAAATACTTAATTCTGGTAAGTCTTTAGTATTTGACTTCTCTAAAGATGCCAAAGATAAAAAAGGCCAAGTTACCCAAGGTGGTGGCACTGACCTCCCCAACCAAGGGAAGGTTTATCTTCAACCTGACAATGAAGGACTGCTTGAAGACAAAAAGACAGGCTACAATGCCTACTATGTCACTGATACAGATACTATTAACCAAAATACCAAACAGACCTATTTTGCCGTTCGTGGGAGTGATGGTTTCGGAATTGATATAGATGAGGCACAAAAGAACTGGGTTGAATACTTGCGGACATACAACCCTAGCGATTTCAACTTTCAAGATTGGGTATACAATGATGCGGCCTTTGCTTTGACAGACGCGATTATTCCTCAAGCCAAGCATGCTACTGAAGGCATGAAGGCAAAAATAGCTGAACTAAACCAATATGCAGCACCAGATGCCAAGATGGATATAACGGCTCATTCGTTGGGGACGATGACTTCGATACAGGGAGTTGCAGGACTTAATGAGGAAGAGTTGAGTAAGGTTGGCCATATTGTTCTTTTTGATGGTCCGGATCCTACTAAGAGTCTAGAAAAAGCAGGTTATGGCGATAAAATCCCACAATTAGATGCTAAAACAACTTATTATGTTAACCCTTTTGATCCTGTTAGTATGCTCAATCGTGATAAACCTTGGGATCAGCAATTTGGTGATGTCAGAGTGGTAGTTCCGATCGAATATACAAGTATGATGGATAAACACTCCTCCCATGACTTGGGCGCTTATCAGATAGATAGTAAGGGAAATCTCTTGGAGGTTTCTGAAGACTATCACCCTGAGTTGTGGAAAGCAGGTCATAAACTTGCGGACTTAAACAAAAAGAGCATTGAAAATATAAAAAGATATGTTCCAGAAAAAGTGATTGAAAAATTAGTAACCATGAGTCCAGAGGAGTTTAATAGATTAGCGGGACAACTACTAGATAGTATGAAAGAGGGAAGTCTATTAGGGATTAAAAAAAGTATAATTGAGATAAAAGATAAATTGGGGTTGAGCTGGGAAGAAGTACGGAATATTTTTAATAACAGAGATAAGCTCATAGACACATATGAAAATTATGAAAAGGAATATGCAAAAATCATCAAGGATGCAAAGAAGGAGTCTTTGGAATGGGATCGAGAGAATCTCGATCTTAAGAATCCGAATAATTTACACGAGAGAATCAAGCGTGCAGGTAGTTACGAAGATCGTATTTTGCTGAGGAGTCAGCTATTGTATACTGCTGTAGAATTGGCTGGTTCAGATATTGAACAAAAGATATCTGAAGTGAAAACTGCCTTAGCTGATGCCGAATCAAATCTTAAGGAATTTATCGACTCTAAGAGAAGTGCTATTGAGGCTCTAGGAAGTTTGTTGTCTGCTTCGGAGATAGAGGGGCTAATGTCAGAACTGTCCTTTGAAAACTTGTGGGATTCAGGGATTAACGAATTAAATATCACTCATTTAAAAGAATTTGAAACTAAGATAACTAATTTCTCTCAAAGTATGATTCAGTGTGCACAAAATCTTGAGCAAGTAGATGCTCAAGGTGCTGCAGATATTTTTGCAGCCTTCTCTTGATTGTACTGAAGTTTAAATGATAAAAGCAAAGGATAATTATGGCAGAGAAAACAAGTGAAAATATTGTAATAGAAATATTGAAGAATCAACAAAGAGTAGCTATAAAAGCGGCTGTTATAGCCTCTGTAGCAGCTGCCAAGGCCAAGAGAGAGGCGCTTCAACAAACATTAAATACCAAAGCACAAGAACTGCAAGATTATGCTAAAAATACATATAATACGAATATCACGGATGGGCTAGAAGGTCAAGCAGCAAATGCAGCTAAAGACTATCTATCGCAAATGCCAAAACCAGAATTAACAAGTCCAATCAAAAGTTAGTTTTAGGTGATAAAGATGAATGCAGAAATTTATAGACTGGATGAACAGTTTGATAAAAAGATGAGGGAATTAAAGAAAAAAGAGGAATATTTAGAAGACAATTTGTCTTATGTCCTTCTTACGACAGAGCAATTAAAAGATGAAGTTTATCAAATAGCAAACGGAGAACTGCCTGTGGAGGCGTATCCCGAAATTTTTCAAATGGATACTAATGCAGAGTTGTTTCGAAAAGATGTTCTTGAGCAAATCGATGATATCGGTGAGGAACGCTCAAAACTTCGTTGGGATTATGAGGAGCAATTAGATGCTCTCTATAAGAAAAAAGCTAAAAAGCAAAATAACTAAGCAAGTATTGGAGTTTTAGGAGATTAAATGTTTATAGACATTCAGGAGTTATTTCTTGGATGGCTTTTTTACGTTATTTAGCTCACCTATAAAATTCTTCTATTACTTTCATAGAAAATATATATTAGCCAGATAGGGGCAATCATAGTAAAATAGCTATCAAAATAGACTAAAGGAGTTTGGAATGAAGTTAGTTTCTTTATGGTCAAAGGTTTCTCTGGGCTTGCAATTGTTGATTGCTTTAATTTTGGGTGTTCTTGTTGCTCTTATCTGGCCGCAGTTTTCGGCTTTTTACCAGTTTTTGGGTCAAGCTTTTATCAGTTTGATTAATATGGTGATTATTCCGCTGGTCTTTCCGGTTGTGGTCGTAGCTGTAGCTGGTGTGATTGGCAAGAAATCTTTCGGGAAGCTCTTGTCAAAGAGTCTGCTCTATTTCTTTGGGGTCACGACGGCGATTACCTTTATTTTTGCCTTTGCAGCTTATTATCTAGGCTTTGGTCAGGGAGTCAATATCGGTCAGGCGGGAGCCAGCATTGACGGGATTGCCAAAAGTATTCAGTTGGATGAGTTTTTGCTTAGCTTCATTCCCTCTAATATTGTCAAGTCGCTTTCGGAAGGAGCTCTGCTTCCTATTATTGTTTTTGCTATATTTTTAGGATTTGGGCTTGGAAGTCTCAAGGAAGAAAAGACTCAGAAAGCTGTTGAGCTGCTGCAGATTTGGATTGAGGCTATTTATAAAATTGTCGGTGTGATTGTGAAGCTGTCTCCGATTGGTATTTTTGGTTTTATTGCTAAGGATGTGGCTACGACAGGAGTTGACAAGTTGGTCGGTTTGGGGCAATTTGTAGCAGGAACTTATCTGGCTTATGCGGTGCTAGCTTTAGTAATTTTTCCTTTGATTGCTCTTGCTTTCAGAGTTCCTTATCTGACAAGCTTACAACGGATTTGGAGCCTTCTGACTTTAGCTTTTGTCTCTGGTAGTTCCAGTGTTGTCCTGCCGCCGCTGTTGAAGGATTTAAAGAAGCAGGGCTATGATGAGCATATCATAGATTTGGTTGTACCTTTGGGTTACACTTTTAATCTTGAGGGGGCTGCTGTGTATTTTTCTGTAGCAACTGTTTTTATTGCTCATGCTTATGGGATTGCTTTTTCTGTGTCAGGACTCTTCTTCATTGTTTTGCTTTTGACTTTGATTGGTAAAACGGCTGCAACAGTGCCTTCAGGAGCGATTGTTGTCTTGCTGGCAGCTGCGCCTCAGCTAGGCCTACCGGTGGAAGGCGTTGCTTTGATTTTTGCGGTTGATTTCTTTGTCAATGCCGGTCGAACTGCCCTCAATGTTCTAGGTCAAGTCTTGGCAGTCAGTGTTATTGAAAAGACGGAAGGCAATGTAGTAGAAGAATCGAAAAGCAACAAGCTAGCTGTTCGGTATTCATAATGGAGAGGAGACTTATGAGTCAAGCAAAAGTATACGTTATTCATGAAAATTTGGAGTGGACGCAGCACTTGGTCAAGTGGCTGGAGGAAAAAGATGTTCCCTATGAACTATGGGATTTGTCAAGTGGGATCTTAGATCTGCAGAGTCCTCCTCCAACAGGAATTTTCTACAATCGGATGTCAGCTTCTTCTCACACTCGGGGACACCGCTATGCACCAGAATTTACAGAACAAGTTCTAGCTTGGCTGGAAGCTCACGGCCGTAAAGTCATCAACGGAAGTGGGGCTATTAATCTGGAAATCAGCAAAATTAAACAGTATTTGAAGCTTTCTGAGGTTGGAATTGCTTATCCAGAGACAGTAGCCGTTTTGGGACAGGAGAATATTCTTGAGGCAGCTAGAAAGCTTAATATTTATCCTCTGATTACCAAACATAATCGGGCTGGGAAAGGTTTGGGAGTGCAGCTCTTCAATAGTGAGGAAGAGTTGGAAGCCTATGTAGACAGTCCTGCTTTTGAACCTTCTGTGGATGGGATTACCCTGCTTCAGGCCTATATCAAGCCTGCGGATGGTCGCATTCGTCGTTCGGAGTTTATCAACCAGAAGTTTCTTTATACTGTGTCCATTGATTCATCAGATGGCTTTCAGCTTTGTCCGGCAGATAGGTGTCAGATTGGGCAAAAGCCTGCTCAGTTGGAAACATCGGATAAGTTTCAAATCACGGAGCCACTGCCTGTTAGTCAAAGTCAGGCTTACGAGACATTTCTAGCTCAGGCTGGTATTGATGTGGCGGCTATTGAGTGGGTAGAGTCGGAGGCGGGTCAGATTTATGTCTATGATGTGAACACTAATACCAACTATAATCCGACAGCAGAAGAAAAAGCAGGAATTTTTGCTCATCAGCACTTGGCAGAATATCTAAAGAACGAGCTGGCAGCATCCTATTCAGAATAAATTTAAAACAAACAAAAGCTTTCCGTTTAGGAGGCTTTTTGTTTGTTCTTCGTTTTCTAAAATATGACATCTGTCATTTTGTTTTTATGACAAACGTTAGGTGAAGCGATTACAAAAATTTGTTATATTTAAATTATTGAGATTGCTTCTTTTTTATAAAGGAGTTAGGTGCTAAATGAGGTGTTCATTTTGAACAAGAAAAGGTGAGAGGAGTGCGTTATGTAGCAGTAATTTGGTTGTGAGGAGTCTGACTTTATTTTTAGAATATTGAGGTGTGTCATGAAAAATCATCAGGAAAAAGTGTGTAAAAATTGGTTTATGAGAAAAAGCGGCAAGCGTTGGGTGTTTGGGTGCGCCTTGCTAGCTTTTGGAGCTTTCTTGTTAGATGGTGGCGGAGTGGTTTATGCGGATGAGGGGAAGGATAATCTAGCTCAGATCTTGCAGACTGATTCATCAGCTGTCTCGGAGCCTGAGAGCGGGCAAACAGCTGCTCCTACAAGGAATGCCGATAAGGCAGAAAATCTTATAGCTGGGGAGACTGCTGCAACTGTAGCGACGGAAGCAGGTGGTCAGGATGCAGCAGTAGAGTCAGCCAACCAAAAGGCTGATAAGGAAGATCAAGTCACAGCAAATGCCAAAGAGACCAAACAGGAAGAAGACGAACGGCCAGCAGCGAAGGAAGTTGCTTCGGAAAAAATCTCTGCCGTAGAGACTGTAGATAAGCAGACAGGCTTCAATAGTAATTTGGCAGAAGCCAAGGGAGACAAAAATGGAGTTTGGGAAGTCCGGGAACAAGGTCTTTATAGTGATGCCAGAGGCAAAGGTGATAGTTTCCTTTACTCTCAAAGTCAGGGCAAGGATTTTGTTTACTCAACGGATGTAACTTTCCTCAGTAAGGAAGGGGCGGCAGCCCTCATTTTCCGCAGTAATAATAATCCGGATGACAAGAGCAGCTATGCAGTTAATATTGATGGTGGTAGCAACAATGTGAAGTTTTGGCGTTGGCAAGGCGGACGTGACTATCAGTTTATCAATGAAAAACAAATTGAACCTACGGATGATAATAAATATCGGCTCAAGGTCGTTTCAATTGGCTCTTGGGTATCCTACTATGTCAATGATATCCTAGTGGCCAGCTCAGGAGATTACACGCTTCAGAGAGATGATAAGGGGCAGAATACTTATCTGTCAGAAGGCTATTTTGGCTTACTTAACTGGAATAGCGAGCTGCTTTTTCAAAATACCTTTTATAAAGAAATCACTCCTCAGTCTAATCCTGAGTTGGAGGATATAAGGGTGACTTCTTCGGTTGGGAAAGTGGAGCAGAAAGGTCAGTTTACTGCTCCTATCACTATCCAGTATGTCAAGCATGATGCTGAGACTGTAAACTTGACTGTCGTAGCGAAAAATCCTGCTGCCAAGGTAAGCGTGACTGATGCTGCAGGTAGGGTCTATAGTGATTTGAAGGATATTCCGCTGGCAGTGGGGGCAAACTATTTGACTGTGACCAGCACTGTGACGGATGCGGATGGGCAGGAGGTCAGCCTGACTTATCGGCTCAATGTCCATCGTCGGCAGGCAGATGAGGTATACTACAATGAGCTCTATCGCGGTCAGTATCATTATTCGGTCAAGGACGGTTGGGCCAATGATCCCAACGGGCTGGTTTATTACAAGGGAGTCTATCATTTCTTCTATCAGTTTTATGATGATACAAAGTGGGGACCTATGCACTGGGGCCATGCGACCAGCAAGGATTTGATTCATTGGGAAGAACAGCCGATTGCCTTTTATCCGGATGCTAATGGGGCTATGTTCTCAGGCTCTATCGTAGCAGATACCACCAATTCCTCTGGTTTGTTTGACAATGACCAGGGCGGTTTAGTCGCGCTGATTACTGCCGATGGAAACGGTCAGCGCATTAAGTTAGCCTACAGTAAAGATGAGGGCCGGACTTGGACGAAGCTTGATCAAATTGCAGCTGACTGGACGGATGATCCACTGCAATCTCAGGATTTTCGTGACCCCAAGGTCTTCCGTTGGGAGGGTAAATGGTTTATGGTCGTTGCAGGCGGACCGCTGAGAATTTATTCCTCTGATAATCTGCGTAATTGGAAGGTGGAGTCAACTTATGCGGATCTCCACACGGAGTGCCCAGATCTCTATCCTCTACTGGCAGACGATGGTAGTCTTAAGTGGGTCCTGTCTCGTGGCGGGCGCTCCTATAAGGTCGGTGATTTTAGACAGGTGGAGGGCAAGTGGACCTTCGTCCCAGATGCTGAGTTTGCTCAGGCTGATCAGGTTATGAACTTTGGTAAAGACTCTTATGCGGCCATGACTTACTACGTTCAGGACTTTGGCAGCAAGGCTAATCCAACCCTGCCCGACATTATCGCGTCTAACTGGATGAATACCTGGGAAGACTACTGCAATCTGGTAGCCGATACCGTCGGTCAGAAGTTTAACGGCACCTTCAACCTTAACCTCAAACTAGGCCTTATCAAGCAAGACGGTAGTTATCGGCTGACTCAGACGCCAATTGCAGCTTATCAGTCTCTGCGTCAGGAAGACAAAGCTGTGTTGTATAAAGACGTAGAAGTTAGTGAGAAGAATGAGCTGTTGAAAGATTTTTCCGGTGATCAGTATGAAATTGTCTCTACTTTCCGTCCAAGTGAAACGACCAAGAAAGTCGGTTTTAACCTGCGGGTTGGAGATGGAGAAGTGACTAGAGTTACCTATGATTTAGAAAAGGAAACTCTCTCTATTGACCGCAGCCAGTCCGGCATTCTTCTCAGTAATAAATTTGCTCAGGTGGATAGTCAGTCCGTCAAGCGCAATGCGGATGGCAGCATAGATCTGCATCTCTATGTGGATCGCTCCAGCCTAGAAGTCTTTGCCAAAGGGTATACTGTAGCGGGTGCCAATCAGATTTTCCCTGCACCAAATAGCCTTGCGGCTAGAGTGTTTGTAGAAGGTGGTGCAGCTAAGGCTGACATTGCTCTTTATCCGCTGAAGGGCATCTGGAAAGACAAGCAGGCAGTGACCAAACCACTGGAACTAGTGCAGGCTTCTCCTGTAACAAATAATATTTATGTCGGCGATACTTTGGATTTGAAAGCATATGTCATGCCAGCAAGTGTCTCTCAAGCGGTCAGCTGGAGTGTTGATCAGCCAGATCTGGTCTCTGTCGCGGAAGATGGCAACAAGCTGCGAGTGACTGCTCTGCAAAGGGGTGTGGTCAAGGTAACGGCGACCTCTAAGGAAAATCCAAGCCTTTCCAAGGCCTTCACCATCAATATCAGCCGCAATGACTTTAAGACCAATGTTCCAGACTTAAAAGCTGTCTCTGGTAAGTGGTATGTCGACGGTGAAAGCCTCTATAATCAGAATACCAGCGCCAATGATTATTATATGGGAGGTCAGAAGATTCCTTTCTCTGAGTATAACTTGGATGTGGATCTCAAGTATCAAAAAGGCTTGATTAACATTTTCTATGCGTCTGAAAATGTTGATCCTCGCAATGCTTATTCTATTCAATTTGGCGATAATGATAAGATTCGACTTTACCACTTTATGGGAGAGACGATTGCAGAAAGTAGCATGAATGGCAAGCATCTTAATGACGGCCAGTTCCACCATGTTAAGCTAGTGAAAACTAAAAATGGTGTCAGTGTATCTGTGGACGGTGTAGAATACCTGAACCACCAATTTGATACGGTTGAGCCTTATTATAATGATGCCTACGTCGGTCTGGGGCTTTGGGATGGAGATTTGGAAGCGCGCAATTTCTTTGTGACCAATCTTCATGCGCCAGCGGTTAATAAGACTTCTCTGCAGAAAGTGGTAGACAGTACATCTAGTCTAGATCCGAGCCTCTACACAGATGAGACAGTTCAGGCTTACCAGTCAGCCTTGGCTCGAGCTCAATCTCTTTTGGCAAATGAAAAAGCGGAGCAGGCAGATTTAGATAGAGCAGAGCAGGATCTGAAGACAGCTCTTGCAGCCCTAGCTCTGAAACCAAGTCATCAGGTCACTCCGGAAGAAGGGATAAAGGACCTAGTGGAAGAAAAGCCGTTCTTAGAAGTCGTAATGGAAGAGATTGCATATCAGACTCAAGAACAGGAAAATCCAGAACTGGAAAGAGGGCAGCGGCGGATACTTCTAGCCGGCCAAAAAGGTCAAAAGCGAGTCTTTGTAGAAGTCTTGAACGGTCAGCGAACCATCCTCGGTCAGGAAGTGCTCTCTCTAGCAGTTGACGAACTAGTAGAAGTTGGCAGCAAGGTGGTGGCTGAAAGTGCTAAACAGCCTTTGACAAGGACCCAGCCACAAGCTCTGAAGCAAGGTGAGAAAGGAAAAGTTATTCCGACGCCAAGATTGCAGCCAGCTCCCGACTCAGCTCTGCCTAAGACTGGCACTCAAGAAGATAAGTTTTTGCCTCTGGCTGGTTTAGCTTTTCTGGGAATGGGTCTTCTAGCTGGAAGGAAGAAACAAGGAGACTAAGATGCCAAGCAATGGTTATTGGCACATAAAAAGGATGGGTGTTTTCCCGTCCTTTTTTGATATAATTATGGCTTGCGAAATGATTCGTTTCTAGCTGAGCATGCTCCAGTATTTGGTAAGAAATTTCGCTACATCCTCTTTCCTCCTTTCTTAATCCTCTATCCGAACTTGCATCCGGATGAACATATCGCGGTGCTGCTCCTGGAGTTGTGGCTGTTCATGGATGACCTCGCAGATATAATCACCCACAGGAGTATATCCAGCTTGGGTCAGAGCATAGTAAAAATGCGGTAGAGCTTTAAGTTCATCTGAAAAAGAAGAGCAGTAAGCAACAGCATAATTTCCTGCTGGCAGCAATATTCGATTTAAGTGAGGGAGTTCATTGGGAGTATGATGGAAGAGACAGAGTTGTTTGGAAATCCATCTTTCTTTTTGGAAATCTTCTTGTTTCATAATGGAACCAACACGGCTGAAATGGGTGAAAAAAGGACTGTAACGCAGGATTTCTTGCTTGAAGCAGCGGAGAGCAAGTTCATATTCTTCACTTTTCATTTGATAAATATTTTGTTCAATTTCAAAAGTAAGCAGCTGCCGATCAGGAAAAGTTAGGATTTCCAGTTCTTGCTCGCTTTGTTTTTCGCCATAGATACGGGCACCAGACCGAAAGATTTCGATTTCTTGAATCTGTTTTTCTAAATTTTCTTTTTCCTCTAGAAGGCGCTGATAGCGCTCCTCGATAAGCTGGTGCAGTTGAAAATGGTCCTTGTCAGATAGGATTTCTTTGATGTCTTCTAGAGAAAAATTCAGTTGACGCAGGTACTGAATGGAGTCAACCAGAGAAGATTGATTGATGTGGTAGTAGCGATAGTTGGTTTCTGGATCGACTTTATAGGGTTTTAAAAGACCGATTTGGTCATAGAATCGTAGAGTTTGGATGGAAATCTGATTTATTTGGGAAAACTCTCCGATACGCAAAATTTTTTTCATTTTTTAAAACCCTCTATTGACTCTCTAGTTACTAGAGATATTATACTATAATTGTGAAAATAATAACAATTAATGGAGGGTTTGCCATGAGAAATACAAAAATTCGTGCTGTCCAGTATGGCTGCGGCAAGATGTCTAAAGTGATTTTCAAGTATCTACTGGATCACGGTGTAGAAATTGTCGGAGCTATTGATAACAATCCTGCTGTAGTAGGACAGGATGTTGGTGATTTTGCAGAGCTAGGCTATAAGACTGGTGTCCTGATTTCTGATAATGCTGAACGTGTCTTTGGAGAGTGTGATGCTGACATTGCCATTGTCACCATTGCTTCCTATATGCCGGAAATGTATGATTTTTTTGAAACAGCTATCAAGCATGGAGTTAATATCATCACGACCTGTGAGGAAGCTATCTACCCTTGGACGACATCACCATCTGAAACAAACCGCTTGGACAAGCTGGCTAAAGAATATGGTGTCACTGTAATGGGCTCAGGCATGCAGGATATTTACTGGATTAATATGCCTTGCCTGGCTATGTCTTGCCTTAATCGCATTCAAAAGGTGAAAGGGATTGTCAGCTATAATGTGGAAGATTACGGTCTGGCTTTGGCAGAAGCGCATGGTGCTGGTTACGATTCAGAGCGATTTGAAAAGGAAATTGCCAGTGCTGAGAGTCTGCCGTCCTATATGTGGAATGCTGCTGAAGCTATTTGCTCTAAGATGAACTGGACCATTCAGGATATTTCACAAAAGAGTGTTCCTTATATTTTGGATGAAGATGTTTATTCTGAAACGCTGGGTCGCACAGTTCCGGCGGGGCAAGTAACGGGTATGTCAGCTGTGACAACCATTCATACCCATCAGGGAATTGAGTTGGAAGTAGAGTGTATTGGCAAGGTCTATCGTGAAAATGACGGAGATATGTGTGATTGGGAAATTACTGGTGAGCCAAATCTAGTCTTCTCAGTCAGCAAGCCTGATACTGTAGCCTTGACCTGTGCCACTATCGTCAATCGAATCCCTTCTGTGTTAGATGCACCGGCAGGTTATGTAACCTCAGAGTTGGCGCGTGACTTGGCCTATCCGACTTATCCGCTTCATACCTATGTGGAAAAATAGCAGAGCTTATAACTAAAAATACACCTCCCGCATCCATTGGGAGGTGTATTTTTAAGTATTAGTCTTCCTTTTTCTTTAAAAGTAAGAGTCCAGCTGCTCCTGCGATTAGGAGTCCAGCTAGAGCAAAGCTAGCACTTTTTTCTTGGCTGCCGGTCTGCGGAAGTGTCTGGCTCTTGTAGGTCAGGACTACCGTTTGAGCCGGTGGCTTCACTGTAGCAGGCTTCCAGTCAAGGACAGTCTGACTTGGCGCTTGATAGGTTGGATCAGGTGTCGCAGGACTTGGGAGGTCTGTCAGTTCGGCCAACTGGCTGCCAAAGATAGCATTTGAGATCCAACGGTAGAAGTGAACAGGGTGAAGCCGATTGGTCGGATTGCCAGCATAGACAAAGAGAGGCTGCTCTTTATAGGTACCAGCAATGGCTACGACTTTGTTGGCCAGTTGTTCATTGCCAGGCCACCAGCCAGCGATATAGAAGTCGCTGCCAGCAATGCTGGCAAGAGTCCTAAAGTTGGCAGGAATCTTAGCAATCCAGTTACCAGAGTTGGAGTAAAAGAGTCCATCTTTCTTGTAGCCGCTGGTCAGCGGGTCTTGGTCTTGAATAACGGCTTTCATCAATCCTTCATAGTCACTGCCGTTCTTGAAGCGCTCAGCGTCAAATCCATCTAAGATTCCTAGTTTTTCCAAGCGCTGCATAGCAGAACCTCCGACGACGATGGTTGGCTTAAGTCCGACAAGAGACTTGTCATAGTTGTTGCTTTCAAGAACTATGACGTCCGCTTCTTCTGGGCTGTCGACGATTTCAAAGCCCATATTTTTCAGAGCCAAAGCAGTGTGAGCTGGTGAGTCCACACCTGCCCAGTAAAACTGATGCGGCGGTGCATAGACCTTGAGAGGCTTCAGAGTCGGTCCCTGTGGAATCTTATAGAGGGCATCACCATAAATGGCATAACGATTTAGGAGACTGGTAAAGGTCGGTGTATCAACGATGTAGCCGTCATCTGTCAGGTAGACTTTCTTACCTTCAGCAAGAGCTTGGTTGACGGCCTTGACCGCGCTCTCAGATGTATTGGCAATGACGTAATAAGGCGCTTTATGATCAACCTGACTGGTCCGAGCAGCACGGAGGGCTGTCACATCGCCTAGCTTGCCTTCAAAGAGCTTGTCGCCAAAGACTGGCTGGGCTTTGAAGCCTTTCATATCAGGGAAATTGACAACCAATTCCGCATACATGGCAGCCCACTTGGATTCATTTGAGCCTTTGTAGAGGACATGATTGGCATAGCCACGCTTGGCCTGCGCCATATCGACAACCAAATCGCCTTTTTTATAGTTTCCGCTATCTTCCTTGAGTTCTTTGACAAGGACACCGTTGCGCTTGAAATAGTCAATCATATTAAAGGCTTCTTGGGTATCATTGTCCTTGTCCACTCCCATCGGGATGACATAGTAGTCTGGGAAGAATTTTTCCTGGCCTTTTTTAATCCGGCCTACGACCTGACCATCTGGTCCGACGAGTTCATTTTCTGCTTTAGGATCTTCGACTTTATTGATGCCGCGCAGGTAGAAGTTGAGACGCATCTCCATGAGCTTGTCGGGGTTCTGAGCTAGATAGTCAAGACCTCCTAAAACTGCATAATATCCAGCCTTGTAGGACTCTTGATTACCCTCGGGAATTTCGATGGTATGTCCCAGGATGCCATGATACATAGAATAAACCGCTGTGTAGCCGGAGAAGGAATCGTCCCATCCGTCTCCCCAGTCCAGTTTTGGAATGATGTATTTTTCGTAGCCAGAGTTGGCAACGCCGGCCCGTCCCATATGATGGGCATTGTCCAGCATGAGGTCAGCTAAAAGGTCATATTCAAAGTTAGGATCGTGAGGCGGGGTTGCCGGCTCAATCAGGAATTCCTTGACAAAGCCGTGGATATCATAGAGGGCAATCGGGTTCCATTTGTTAATCAATCCAGCAACGGTACGGGTTTCAGGATTGGCTTGGTAGCCAGTATCACGGTTAGGGTCAAGGCCATTGGCCAGTGCCCGGGTGTTGAGGACATCGCCGTCAGGGTTCTCTGTAAAGTCAAAGAGGAAGATAAACTTCTTCAGTAGATCTTGGATTTTGAGAGTGACAAGTTTTTCAGAACCATCGGCAGCGGTTGTTTTGAAGCTGACTTGGTCTTTAGTTGCAAAAGTTTTAAAGAGACCTGTGATAATATCAATAGCAGGCTGTTCATCAGCGTGAGTGTTGTTAATGAGCACAGGCAGTTTATAGTCTAAGTTGCCATTTTTGAGAGCTGCCAGCATTTCTGCTGGTTTGGTCAAGGCCTGCGGATTAGTTGTGCTGAGGTAGTCGTCGATGCTCTTTTGGTCAGAACTGATGATACCCAGCTTGATATCGCGGCCCTGAGCGCTCTTTCCAATGTTCTCAATCTGTACCAAGCGATCAGTCTTGGCATCCTGTCTGCTCTTGTCAATAGATGCCTGCATCTCCTCATGGCTGTGGAAGTCTTCATAAGGGCGCAAGACGATATTTTTGCGAATAGTCAGGCTCAGGTCCTGGCTCGTACCGACCAGTTCATGGTTGCCAATGAAGTTTCGATAGGTCCGGCGAATATTATGGGGAGAGCGCAGGCTGAGATCGTCTCCGAAAAGCTTTTGAAACTGCAGATTCAGATGAAGATCGTTCCCGTCGGCCTTTTCCTCAATTGTGACAAAGGGTTGGCCGGTAAAGGTGCCGCTGTCCATGTTCCAGGTTTTCCAGTCGGCTATTGGTTTATTGTCCAGAGTCCAGGTCAGTTTGCCCGCCTGAGAAGCCTGTCCTTGGACGGTTTCCTTGAGCTCTGCAGGCTCGGACATATAAACGGTACTGTCGGCCAGCTGGGTCTTGGCTTCTTCAGAAGCAACTGCTCTTGTTTGAGCTGCTGCAGAGACAGCTGGATTGTCCGCTGCAGGAGCAGGAGTCTGTTCTTTTTCTCCTGTCTGATTTGGAGCAGCTTCTGTCGCTGGAGTTACAGCCTCTACCTGATTGGCGGTTGGCTGTGACTCAGTACTGTTCTGCTGGTCAGCTGCGGCCTTGCCCTGAGCTAAGACAGCCATCAATACAGCGGCTGATAAACTTAATGCCTGAGTATAGAGACGCTTCTTGTATGAATCGTTCATTAGGAAATCTCCTTTGAGTAAAATATTCTATATTTAGTATAACAAATATCGAAAGCGCTTTCAAATAGAAATAGAAAAACATACAAAAAATAAATATAGTTTCTCTGCTGAGCATAGAGGCATCTTCCTTGTTCCAAGTGCTATTTGCAATATCCGAACCTTCTGTCTTTATTTTCTGAAATAGTATACAAAATCCTCGAATTTATGCTACAATGAGACAAACTAAAAATGATTGGAGCCATGCATGAAAGCAATTATTACCGTTGTCGGAAAAGATAAAACAGGGATTGTAGCCGGAGTTTCCACCAAGATTGCGGAGCTGGGGCTGAATATTGACGATATTTCCCAAACCGTTTTGGAGGAATATTTTACCATGATGGCCTTGGTGTCAAGCGATGAAAAGCAAGATTTTACGGCCCTTCGCAATGAGTTTGAAGCTTTCGGACAAGAGCTTAATGTCAAAATCAACATTCAAAGCGCAGCCATTTTTGATGCCATGTACAATATCTAAGGAGTGAAGGATGGATATTAGACAAGTAACAGAAACCATTGCCATGATTGAGGAGCAGAATTTTGATATTCGGACCATCACCATGGGCATTTCACTCTTGGACTGTATCGACACAGACATTGATCGGGCGGCGGAGAAGATTTACAAAAAAATCACGACCAAAGCGAAAGACCTGGTGGCAGTTGGGGATGAAATTGCTGCAGAGCTTGGGATTCCTATCGTCAACAAGCGGGTATCTGTGACTCCGATTTCTTTGATTGGGGCAGCGACAGACAGTAGTGACTACGTGCCTCTGGCCAAGGCTTTAGACAAGGCTGCTAAGGAAATCGGTGTTGACTTTATCGGCGGCTTCACGGCCTTGGTTCAAAAAGGCTATCAAAAAGGCGATGAAATTCTCATTAACTCTATTCCACGTGCTTTGGCTGAGACGGACAAGGTCTGCTCCTCTGTCAATATCGGCTCAACCAAGACTGGCATCAATATGACGGCAGTTGCGGATATGGGGCGGATTATCAAGGAAACAGCCCAGCTTTCTGACATGGGGGCGGCCAAGCTGGTCGTCTTTGCCAATGCGGTAGAGGACAATCCTTTCATGGCAGGCGCTTTTCATGGTGTCGGTGAAGCAGATGTGGTCATCAATGTCGGTGTTTCTGGGCCAGGTGTTGTCAAGCGAGCCCTGGAAAAGGTCCGTGGTGAGAGCTTTGACGTGGTCGCTGAAACGGTCAAGAAAACGGCCTTCAAAATCACTCGTATCGGTCAGTTGGTCGGTCAGATGGCCAGCGAGCGTCTGGGCGTCAAGTTCGGGATTGTTGACTTGAGTCTGGCTCCAACGCCCGCTGTCGGCGATTCAGTGGCTCGTGTCTTGGAAGAAATGGGCTTGGAAACAGTCGGTACTCATGGCACGACAGCGGCGCTTGCTTTGCTTAATGACCAAGTCAAAAAAGGTGGTGTTATGGCCTGCAATCAGGTTGGCGGACTGTCTGGTGCTTTCATCCCTGTGTCAGAAGACGAGGGCATGATTGCGGCTGTGCAAAATGGCTCGCTCAATCTAGAAAAGTTAGAAGCGATGACAGCTATCTGCTCGGTAGGTTTGGATATGATTGCCATCCCAGAGGCGACACCGGCTGAAACCATCGCGGCCATGATTGCGGATGAGGCAGCGATTGGCGTTATCAATCAGAAGACGACAGCTGTGCGGATTATTCCAAAGGGCAAGGAAGGCGATATGATTGAATTTGGCGGACTCTTGGGAACAGCTCCGGTCATGAAGGTCAATCAAGCTTCGTCAGCTGCCTTTATCGCGCGGGGCGGTCAAATTCCAGCGCCTATTCACAGCTTTAAAAACTAAAAAGCTAGATTTGAAACAGTTTTTAAGAAAGCAGCGTAAAGGGCAGTTATTCAGTTTCCGAGTAGGAGTTTGCGGGATTGAATCTAGCTGGATGCTTGAAATGTAGGGGATTATAAGGAGATTGTTTAGGTTATGAATAAAAGAGAGCTAGCTGAGCTGGCCCTTGATTTAGGTTTGGATTTTGATAAAGAGAGCGGCATTATATATGGCCGTAGAAGGGATTATGCTTTTTATCTAGAGACCATAACAGATGGCGATGAATTTGCGATTTTTTTCTCGGTCAGATGTGAGCAGGGCTATATCGGTCGAGATACCTTGGAAGCTCTGATCAACGATTCCGAGGTTTTGATTGATTTTGAAAGAGCTGGCTATAACTTGGCCTGTCAGATTTTGGCTGATCAGGATCGGGATCTGCTGCCGGATATTTTGGAGGAGGCTATCGAGGACTGCACCCGCTACTTTGAGGAGCAAGGGCTGATTAGCGCCTGTGAGAAAACTGGTGAAACCGGAGATGTGGATCTGTATCAGTTTAAAGGAGATTGGCTCTTTCTCACGCCATCTAGCTATGAGCGGATGATTTCCATCTCACAGGATAAGGTGACAAAGCGTTCCCTTCCTCATCAAAGTCCGCAGAAAATACATTATTTCCTGGGTGTTCTCGGAGCATTCTTGACGAGCTTGCTTGGCGCATGCCTTGTCTTCTTTCTGACAGGTGCATCCTTGGTCATGGGCTTTATATCAAGTTTTACACTGCTATTTAGCATTGCTTGCTATGAAAAGTTTGTCAAAGGAATTTCTGTTTTAGGAATTGTAGTGAGTTTCTTTTTTACTTTAGCGATGAGCTTTGTAGCTGTTCAAATTGGTTATGCCAATTCTTTTTACCAAGGGGAAGGCAATATTTTGCAGGCTATTATCGCTATCAATAAAGCTGCTTTATCCGGACAGTTTGGTCTTAATTATTGGCTCCATTATCTGTACATTATTCTTGGGTGTGTCAGTGCCGTCAAAGTTCATATTAAGTCTCTATAGTTGATTAGATGCTGACTTCACGGTGAGCCGCTGTCTATCGAGAAGAGGAAGCGTGTTCTCCCTCTTCTTTATCCTAAAGAATCCGAAGGCCTATACTATAATAAACAAAGAAAAAATAAAAGAGGTGAAGTATGTCAAAAACAAGACTCTATGTTATCCGTCATGGCAAGACCATGTTCAATACTATCGGCCGGGCTCAAGGTTGGTCTGATACCCCGCTGACTGCTAAAGGGGAGCGCGGTATTCGCGAGCTGGGTATCGGATTGCGAGAGTCTGGTTTGCCTTTTGTCAAGGCTTTTTCCAGTGATAGTGGTCGGACCATTCAGACCATGGGGATTATCCTAGAGGAGCTGGACCTGACTGGCCAGATTCCCTATCGCTATGACAAGCGCATCAGGGAGTGGTGCTTTGGCAGTTTTGATGGTGCTTATGGTGGAGAGCTCTTTCATGGTGTTATCCCACGAGTTCTTAAGACGGATAATTACAAAGAACTCAGTTGGCCAGATTTGGCGAATGGCCTGGTAGAAGTGGATTCGGCAGGTTGGGCTGAGCCTTGGGACAAGCTAAGCGGTCGGATTTTAGAAGGATTTGAAGCCATTGCTAGAGAGGTGGAGTCCTCAGGCGGTGGCAATGCTCTGGTCGTCAGCCACAGTATGACCATTGGTACTTTGGCTTATCTGGTTGATGAGAATATCACGAAAAATCCTAATGTCGATAATGGCAGTGTCACAGTGCTGGAGTATGAAAATGGCCACTTTAGCATTCAAGCTTTGGGCGATGTGTCTTACCGTCAGGTTGGTGCAGCCATATTAGACCGAGAAAATCAAGAATGAGCGGGAGTTTTGAGACTCCTGCTTTTTGCTTTGAAAGCCAGATGGCGCCAATTTCTTCATAAAATGGTATAATATGAAAAGAACAACGGAGGAAATGAAATGGCAAAAACAAGATTATACTTGGTTCGTCATGGCAAAACCATGTTTAATACTATCGGCCGGGCTCAAGGCTGGTCTGATACCCCATTGACTGAAGTTGGGGAACGTGGCATTCATGAGTTGGGCATTGGCTTGAGAGAAGCTGGGCTTGATTTCAAATTGGCCCGTTCCAGCGACAGTGGCCGGACTATTCAGACCATGGGCATTATTCTAGAGGAGCTGGGTTTGACAGAACAGATTCCTTATACCTTTGACAAACGGATTCGCGAATGGTGCTTTGGCAGTTTTGATGGTGGTTATGATGGAGAGCTCTTTATGGGTGTGATGCCCCGGGTTTTCAATATTGAGCATGTTCATCAGCTTAGCTATGCTGAGTTGGCAGAAGGTCTTGTAGAAGTCGATACAGCTGGCTGGGCAGAAAACTGGGAAAAGCTCAGCGGCCGAATTTGGGAAGGCTTTTCAGCCATAGCTGAGGAGCTGGAAGCTGCTGGCGGTGGCAATGCCCTTGTAGTCAGCCACGGCATGACCATCGGAACCTTTGTTTATCTAATCAATCGAACTCGACCTCATGGTTTGGACAATGGTAGTGTGACGGTTGTAGACTATGAAGACGGTAAATTCACAGTAACTTGCGTCGGAGACATGTCTTATCGAGAGGCCGGTGCCAAAGTAATGGAGGAAGAAGTTGAAGCGCGCTAAACATCGCAAAGAAAAGAGAAAATCGAAGTCTAAAAAGATTGGGTTGACACTTTTGCTGTTAATCGTCTTGTGTCTGGCAGCTGGAGGAACGGCGATTTATTTCCGTCCGTCCTTGTTACAAGATCTGCTTGCAAAGATTCAGTTTTCGGGTTCGTCTAGTAGTTCTGCTACGAAAGGCTCTTCTGGCTCAGAGAGCTCGCAGTCTGATTTGCCCAAGGTGTCTTCTACTGACTGGAATTTGATTTTGGTCAATCGTGACAACCAGCAAGAAGAAAAAACACCTAATCTGACTCAGATCGGAGAGGTACAGGTCGACAGCCGCATTGCTGAAAATACTCGGCAATTTCTAGCAGCAGCCCAGGCGATAGCTCCTGAAGAAACTCTAATCTCTGGCTATCGCAGCCGAGCAGAGCAGGAGGAGCTCTATAACGAAAAAGTTGCTGAGGAAGTCGCCAAAGGCTTGTCGAATGAAGAAGCAGTTAGCATCGTGCTGAAACAGGTGCAGCTTCCAGGAGCCAGTGAGCATCAAACGGGCTTGGCTATTGATATGAGTGCTCCAGAAGGCCAGGAGGATGAAGTGGCAGCCAAGATTGCTGAGCTAGCTCCCCAATATGGCTTTGTCCTTCGCTATCCGGATGGCAAGAGTGACGTTACTGGAGTTGATTTTGAGAACTGGCATTACCGTTATGTCGGTGTGGAGAATGCCCAGTATATGCAGAAGCATAATCTGGTTCTGGAAGAATATATCGCCCTGCTTAAGGCAGCAGGAAAATAAACAAGTAAGTCAGGATTTCCTGGCTTTTTTTATGCTGATTTATCAGGATGCAGGTCTCTAATCCTTTTAGCTTCTGATCAAATCAGCTGCAAGTATTGATAGATAAAAATGAATTACTTTTTGTAAAAAAATATTTATAAATCCTTGACAACTATATCGGACTGCGATATAATTTTTTATATCAAGGTTCGATATATCGAGGTGAAAGTGAGATGAGAAGATGAGTGGATTGACAGAAAAGCTTAGGAGAGTCTATGTGCCAATGACAGAGACAGGTTTTTATATCCTCTTCTGTCTTCAGAAAGAAAGGCATGGCTACAGTATTACTCAAAAAGTCAAGGAGCTGACAGAGGGACAGCTATCTATCAGCCCTGGAACCATGTACGGAACCTTGGCAAAGATGGAAAAAGATGGTCTGATTGCCTTTGTTCGTGAGGAAGAAAAGAGAAAACTCTATTCTATCACGGAGCTTGGAAGCCAGATTTTAGAGTTGGAAATCCAGCGGATTGAGCGCCTTTACCGCAATAGTAAGGAGGAAGTTTGATGGAAAAGAAGATTGTCTATAAAATCTTTACCATTGCAGACTATGACAGAGAAGCAGCTTATTTTAAAAAAATGCATAGCCAAGGCTGGAAATTGAAAAAAGTAAGTTATTCTCCCTTTCTTGTTGCGGTTCGTTATACATTTGAATCCTGTCCGCCTCAGGACGTGGCCTATCAATTAGATTTTCGCCCCATAAAGAAGGCGGAGCAAGAATCCTATTATCAACTGTTTGAGGATTGTGGCTGGGAGCATATTACAAACTTTAATCAGTTCTCTTATTTCCGCAAACCGGTTTCTCAGCTTGATGCGGAGAGCGATCTTGAAATCTATAATGATGCTTGGTCTAAGCTAGAAATGGTCAAGCGTTTGCTTATATGGCGTTTTTTGCCAGCCATCATGGTTTTGTGTGTCACTACCTATCTCATTCTAGATATTTTCCAGAAGAGTTTGAAAGCAAGTCTATTATTCAAATCAATCTTAGCAATAGACTGTCTTATATTGCTTATTCTGTTCTGTCAGCTGGTCCATATTGCCTTGCATTTTTGGAAAATGAGGCAGGAACTGAAAAATTGATTGCAGTTTTGTTAAATACTCTTGTGAAAGCGAGGAAAACAATGAAAAAGACGATTATTGAAGTGCAAGGCTTGAAAAAGAAGTTCAAGGAACAAGAAGCCTTAGCAGGAATTGATTTTTCCATCCGAGAGGGAGAGATTTTTGGCTTCCTAGGACCGTCTGGATCTGGTAAAACCACGACTATCAATATTTTGACTGGTCAGTTGTCTGCAGATGCTGGGACAGCTCATGTGCTGTCTGCACCGGTTGAGGATTTGAAGGCAGAAGTGCTGGAGCAGATAGGGATTGTCAGCGATGGCAGTGGTTTTTATGAAAAGATGTCACTTTATAAAAATCTCAAAGCCTATGCCATGCTCTTTGGGGTTAAGATGACAGAAGTCGATGAACTTCTCCGAAAAGTGGGGCTTTATGATAGCCGCAACAAGGTGGCTGAAAAACTATCTACGGGTATGAAGCAGCGCATGTTGCTGGTCCGAGCCTTGATTAATCGACCTAAACTGCTCTTCTTGGATGAGCCAACCAGTGGTTTGGATCCGTCAACCTCTCGCACCATTCATGAACTACTGCTGGAACTAAAAGCTCAGGGGACAACTATTTTTCTGACAACCCATGATATGCAGGAAGCTACCCTCTTGTGTAATCGCTTGGCCTTGCTAAGTAAAGGAAAATTAGTCGAAGTGGGCAGTCCGCATGAGATAATCCAAAAGTATAATACAGATAAGAAGGTTCGTTTAGAATATGAAGATTTGACGACGAAGACAGTTACCTTTGATGAACTGCAAGGAGGCTTGGATTTGTCCAATGTTATCAGTATTCATTCCTGCGAACCAACTTTAGAAGATGTTTTCATCACGTTGACAGGAGGTACCTTAAATGTCTAATAAATTCAAAGGTATGATTTGGCTGAGAGGTCAAGTGACGCTAGCTAATAAAAGTATTCTATTGCAGGTTTTCATGCCGATTTTCCTTATTTTTCTCTATAAATTTATTTTTTCTTTGAATGGAGCGGGTAAGGAAATTGGAGCGGATAAACTAGCTATTATGTTGCTTACGATCTCTCTGCCTTTCTCTCTAGCCATGTCTGTTGGAACACCCATTATTATAATCTTAGCTGAGGAAAGGGAAAAACGTAATTTGCAAAGTTTGCGCTTGGCTGGTGTGACAGCTGGTCAATACATTCTCTCTGCTTTAATCTGGCCAGCGATTATTGGGATTTTTTATATCGTTATTACCCCAATTTTGGTGGGAGCCAAGCTTTCTAATCAGGTATTCAGCTATAGTTTGGTTCTCTTATTGACCATGCTGGTCTTAATTTTCTTCTTTTTAATGGTTGGCTTGCTTTGTAAAAATCAGGTCATGGCACAATCTCTTAGTGTTCCAGCCATGCTCTTGGCGGCATTTATTCCTATGTTTTCAAATATGAGCGAGGATTTATTTAAGGTGCTGCGTTATAGTTTTATGGGCCTATTTACTAGCTATATGAAAGATTGGTCTCATTTCCATTTATGGAGCGGAGAATTTTTGGCTCTTCTAGTTTGGTTGCTTCTTTTTGTAGGAATTTCTTTCTATTTGATGCGCCGTTTGCAAATCTTGGACGACTAATCTAGGTCGCTAGACCGATTTTTAGCACTCTTGTAAAAAGAGTGCTAATTTTTTGAGTTTTTGTCTTGACTTTGGAGTAGAAGAGTGTATAATAGAATCATGAGTTAGCACTCGAGGTGGTTGAGTGCTAATCAACAGCAGAATCTTGATTGGAGGTGATGCCGTGGTCACGGAGCGTCAAAATGAGATTTTGAATTTGATTATTGATATCTTTACCAAGACTCACGAGCCGGTCGGCTCCAAAGCCCTGCAGGATTCCATCAATTCCAGTAGTGCCACTATCCGAAACGATATGGCGGCTTTGGAAAAGCAGGGACTTCTGGAAAAGGCGCATACGTCCAGCGGCCGTAAGCCGAGCGTGGCTGGTTTTCAGTACTTTGTCAAGCATTCTCTGTCCTTTGATCGTCTCGCTGAGAATGAACTTTATGAGGTTATCAAAGCCTTTGACCATGAGTTTTTCAACTTGGAGGACATTCTTCAACAGGCAGCAGATCTTTTGACCAAGCTCAGTGGATGCACAGTTGTTGCACTGGATGTAGAACCCAGTCGGCAACGCTTGACAGCATTTGATATCGTTGTGCTCAGTCAGCACACGGCTCTGGCGGTCTTCACTTTGGATGAGTCCAATACCATTACCAGTCAGTTTATGATTCCGCGTAACTTCTTAAAAGAAGATCTGGATAGGCTTAAAGGCCTAGTAAGGGAGAGGTTCTTGGGACAGACAGTGCTGGACATCCATTACAAGATTCGGACGGAAATTCCGCAGATTATCCAGCGCTATTTCACTACGACGGACAATGTCATCCAGCTCTTTGAGCATATCTTTGGTGATATTTTCAAGGAAAATGTGATTCTGTCTGGCAAGGTTCAGCTCTTGGAATTCTCAGACCTGACGGCCTATCAGTTTTTTGATGACCCGCAGAAAGTAGCTTTTGAGATTCGCGACAGTTTGGCCGAAGATCAGATGCAAAGCGTGCGCGTGGCAGACAGTAGAGAAAGCTGTTTGGCTGATCTAACACTGATTTCCAGCAAATTTCTGATTCCTTATCGAGGATTTGGAGTTCTGGCAGTTGTCGGTCCGGTCAATCTTGACTATCAACGGCTGATCAGTCAGATGAATGTTGTCAACCGCGTGCTGACCATGAAACTGACCGACTTCTATCGCTATCTGAGCAGCAATCACTACGAAGTCCATTAAACATAATATAAATATTCCTAAAAAGGAGGTGCCTTGTGGCAAAGCATAAACAAGAAGAACATCCAGAAGATGTGGAAGTAAAAGAGGAAGCTGTAGAAACAGCTGAGCAAGCTGAATCAGCAAGCCCTGAAAAATCAGAGTTAGAACTAGCTAATGAGCGAGCAGAAGATTTTGAAAACAAATATCTCCGCGCTCATGCAGAAATGCAGAACATTCAGCGCCGAGTAAATGAAGAACGCCAGCAGCTGCAAAGATACCGCAGCCAGGACTTGGCAAAAGCTATCTTGCCTTCGATAGATAATCTGGAGCGCGCACTTGCCGTTGAAGGGTTGACAGATGATGTCAAAAAAGGACTGGAAATGGTGCAGGAAAGCTTGATTCATGCTCTCAAAGAAGAGGGTATCGAAGAAATCCCAGCTGACGGAGCTTTTGACCATAACTATCACATGGCCATTCAAACCGTTCCAGCTGACGATGAGCACCCAGCTGACACTATCGCGCAGGTCTTCCAAAAAGGCTACAAACTCCATGACCGCATCCTAAGACCGGCTATGGTGGTGGTTTATAACTAGGCTAGAAAACTTGAAAAATCTTGTCCGAAACGACAATAAACTATGAAAGAAAGATAAAAAATTGTTCAGCTTTGCAATAGTGAGCGAAGCGAACCAAAGAGTATTGAAAATAAAATTAAAGTAAAAAGAGGTAAAAATATGTCTAAAATTATCGGTATTGACTTAGGTACAACAAACTCAGCAGTTGCAGTTCTTGAAGGAACTGAAAGCAAAATCATCGCAAACCCAGAAGGAAACCGTACAACTCCATCTGTAGTCTCATTCAAAAACGGTGAAATCATCGTTGGTGATGCTGCAAAACGTCAAGCAGTTACAAATCCAGATACAGTTATCTCTATCAAATCTAAAATGGGAACTTCTGAAAAAGTTTCTGCTAACGGAAAAGAATACACTCCACAAGAAATCTCAGCTATGATCCTTCAATACTTGAAAGGTTACGCTGAAGAATACCTTGGTGAAAAAGTAACTAAAGCAGTTATCACAGTTCCAGCTTACTTTAACGATGCTCAACGTCAAGCAACTAAAGACGCTGGTAAAATCGCTGGTCTTGAAGTAGAGCGTATCGTCAACGAACCAACTGCAGCAGCCCTTGCTTACGGTTTGGATAAGACTGACAAAGAAGAAAAAATCTTGGTATTCGACCTTGGTGGTGGTACATTTGACGTATCTATCCTTGAATTGGGTGACGGTGTCTTCGATGTATTGTCAACTGCAGGGGATAACAAGCTTGGTGGTGATGACTTTGACCAAAAAATCATCGACCACTTGGTAGCAGAATTCAAGAAAGAAAACGGTATTGACTTGTCTACTGACAAGATGGCAATGCAACGTTTGAAAGATGCGGCTGAAAAAGCGAAGAAAGACCTTTCTGGTGTAACTTCAACTCAAATCAGCTTGCCATTTATCACTGCTGGTGAAGCTGGACCTCTTCACTTGGAAATGACTTTGACTCGTGCGAAATTTGACGATTTGACTCGTGACCTTGTAGAACGTACAAAAGTTCCAGTTCGTCAAGCTCTTTCAGATGCAGGTTTGAGCTTGTCAGATATTGACGAAGTGATCCTTGTTGGTGGTTCAACTCGTATCCCAGCCGTTGTAGAAGCTGTTAAGGCTGAAACTGGTAAAGAACCAAACAAATCAGTTAACCCTGATGAAGTAGTTGCCATGGGTGCTGCTATCCAAGGTGGTGTCATCACTGGTGATGTCAAAGACGTTGTCCTTCTTGACGTAACACCATTGTCACTTGGTATCGAAACAATGGGTGGAGTATTTACAAAACTTATCGATCGCAACACTACTATTCCAACATCTAAATCACAAGTCTTCTCAACTGCAGCAGACAACCAACCAGCCGTTGATATCCACGTTCTTCAAGGTGAACGCCCAATGGCAGCAGATAACAAGACTCTTGGACGTTTCCAATTGACAGATATCCCAGCTGCTCCTCGTGGAATTCCTCAAATCGAAGTAACATTTGACATCGATAAGAACGGTATCGTATCTGTTAAAGCTAAAGACCTTGGAACTCAAAAAGAACAACACATTGTTATCCAATCTAACAGCGGCCTGACTGACGAAGAAATCGACCGTATGATGAAGGATGCGGAAGCAAATGCTGAAGCAGATAAGAAACGTAAGGAAGAAGTTGATCTGCGTAACGAAGTTGACCAAGCTATCTTTGCGACTGAAAAGACCATCAAGGAAACTGAAGGCAAAGGCTTCGACGCAGAACGTGACGCTGCCCAAGCTGCTCTTGATGAACTTAAGAAAGCGCAAGAAGACAATAACTTGGACGACATGAAAGCGAAATTGGAAGCTCTTAACGAAAAAGCTCAAGCGTTGGCAGTGAAACTCTATGAGCAAGCTGCTGCGGCTCAACAAGCCCAAGCGGGAGCAGAAGGAGCTGAAAACACGGGCTCAACTAAAGCAGACGACGATGTCGTAGACGGAGAGTTTACGGAGAAATAGGCGGTGAGACAGAACTAAAAATTGAAAGTTTTTAGTTCGTAGTCGAACCCCCGCGAGGATGATTAGGATTTTTGGGAGTCTGAAAGACGAACCTAAAATCCAATCAGCTACCGCGTCAAAAATTTTTCGAAAAATATTGTTTTGAAAATTTCACATCGTAATGATAGGAAGAAATCCAGAGGTTGCAACTCAGCCTCTGTTTTTCGCTAAACTAGAGGGTGACGCTTATGAAGAAAGTGCTCTGTTTAATTTATCCTAATTTTTCACTTTATGAAGTAGTTGGTCTGACCAGTACTTTAGCTCTATCTTTTGGTGTTGAGGTTGATTATGTTGGTACAGATAGAAATGTTATAAGATCGGAAGATGGACTTCCCTGTCAACCTACTGGAACACTGGATGAAGTAGTTATCGAAGACTATTCTTGTGTCATTTTGCCAGGGATGATAAATATTGCCCCTGCTTTGCATGATGAAAAATTGATTTCTTTCCTAAGAAGTTTGAAGCAGCAAGAGATTTTGATTGCAGCTATTTCATCAGCGCCCATTTTATTGGCGAAAGCAGGTTTATTGAAGGACACTCAATTTACTGGTGGGATTTGGCAAAATTTCTTTGACTATTTTGAATTTCTTCCACGGGAAAATTTCAAAGCTCAAGCTGTTATGCAAGATAAAAACATCATTACAGCTGTTGGCTTTGCACATCAAGCGTTTGCGAGAAAAGTGCTTCTTAGTCTAGGTTTGGTAGATAATGCTGACAACTATTTTAAAGAACGGAATAAGTATTCGGATGAGGACTTGATATTCGCTTTATCAGAAGAAGAGTTTGCTGAAATGAAGCATGAATTTGAAAATACCCTCTGATCAATATTTTCTAAAATTTAAAGAAAGGAACTGAACCCGACCTAAATTCTTGGAAAAGAAGAAATCAGCCTAGGAGCATCGCTCCGTCGCCTGATTTCCTATTTTTCAGTCGAATTTTACGGTCTTGGTATCTTATATGAACAATACAGAATATTATGACCGTCTAGGTGTCTCTAAGAATGCTTCTCAGGATGAGATCAAGAGAGCCTATCGGAAATTATCTAAAAAGTACCACCCCGACATTAATAAGGAAGCTGGGGCGGAGGACAAATATAAAGAAGTCCAAGAGGCTTATGAAACGCTGAGCGACGAGCAAAAGCGGGCAGCCTATGATCAATACGGTGCAGCGGGAGCTAATGGTGGCTTTGGCGGTGGTGCAGGCGGCTTCGGTGGCTTTGATGGCTCCGGCTTTGGTGGCTTTGAAGATATCTTCTCCAGCTTCTTTGGTGGTGGCGCTTCGCGTAATCCTAATGCTCCGCGCCAAGGGGATGATCTTCAGTATCGTGTAAATCTCCGCTTTGAAGAAGCGATTTTCGGAGCTGAGAAGGAAATCAAGTATAACCGCGAAGCGACTTGTCGTACCTGTGACGGGTCTGGTGCTAAGCCAGGAACTAGCCCTGTTACCTGTGGTCGCTGCCATGGCTCAGGTGTCATCAATGTTGATACCCAGACACCGCTTGGCATGATGCGTCGGCAAGTGACCTGTGATGTCTGTCATGGCCGAGGAAAAGAAATCAAAAGTCCTTGTGAAACCTGTCACGGAACGGGTCATGAAAAACAGGCTCACAGCGTTAAGGTGAAAATCCCAGCTGGTGTGGAAACTGGTCAGCAGGTCCGTCTGTCTGGTCAAGGTGAAGCAGGCTTTAATGGCGGTCCTTATGGTGACCTTTATGTCGTGGTCCAAGTTGAGCCGAGTGACAAGTTTGAGCGAGATGGCTCTACCATTTACTACAAGCTCAATCTCAACTTTGTCCAAGCGGCTCTTGGTGACAGTGTGGATATCCCAACTGTTCACGGGGATGTTGAGCTGAATATCCCAGAAGGAACACAGACTGGGAAACGTTTCCGTCTGCGTGGCAAGGGAGCACCGAGTCTGCGTGGTGGAAGCATGGGGGATCAGTATGTAACTGTCAATGTTGTGACGCCGACTGGCCTCAACGACCGTCAAAAAGCAGCCCTCAAAGAATTTGCGGAAGCTGGCAATATCTCGGTCAATCCTAAGAAAAAAGGCTTCTTTGACAAAATGAAAGATGCCTTGGAAGATTTGTAATCAGATAAAAAGGAGCAGCCTAAAGCTGTTCTTTTTATGTTTTCTAGAAGGAGATTTGGCAAATCTAGTCAAGTAAGAGAACCGCATTGACCAGCCCTTTAATTAAAAGAAATTCGCTATAAAGACTAAAGTGATTTTCTCAATTTACTCTTACAAAAAATAATTGTTTTTTGTAAGTAAAATCTATTGTAAAAATTTCCTAAAAGATATATGATAATACTATATGTATAAGACGCATCTTTTTAGCCTGCTGGGGAGTTGGCTAGGGAGATATTGGGAGATTAGCTTTATACATTTTAGGAAAAAAGGGGATTTATAAAGTGAAACGTTTTGAAAAAGTGCAGGAGCGAATTCAGAAATATTCGATTCGCAAATTATCTGTCGGTGTGGGCTCAGTTGCCATTGCAGCTCTGATTTTTGGGAGCTCTTTGTCCAGCTCGACTGTTGCTGCAGATGAAGTAGGAGGCGGTGCGACTGCTCACTATACTTATGTTGAAGAGCAAGAGCTAACAGAGCAGGAAAAAGGTCTGATTAAGAAAGGTCTGCCTGAAAATCTGCAAACAGGGGAAAATTATTACCTGATTTATCGGAAGCAAGATGGGCAAACTGTCTTGCCGAGTACAGGAAATAACGGTCAGCCGCTTCTCGGCTTATTTGCTGGAACGGCTATTTTGGCTGTCTTGGTATTCTCACGAAAGAAATCTGGTAAGTTACTAGGAGTGCTTTTGCTAGGTAGCTTGGGACAGACTGTGTTACAGTCTCCTCAAGCGCTTGCGCTAGAAAATCGGGAATTACTTTCCTATAACCGTCAAGTTGCGGTTTCGTCAGCAGTTTCTGAAGCGGATGTGACTATTGCAGGCTATAACTATATCGGTTACTTTACCGCTTCTGATTTGCGTACTTTGACAGAGACCAAGACAACTTCTCTGCCGGCTGGTCAAGAGGCTCAAGCGCAAGCAGAAGTGTCAGAAGCTGCAAAAGAGGATTCTGATTCTATTGATCGAGCTGCTCAGGCAGGGGTGCAGTATCAGCTGAATCCTGATGAAAGTGATTCTGGCCAGATAGGAAATCTTCCAACTCCAGCTCCAAATCCTAGTCCAGCTCCTCAGCCGTCAAATCCACCTATAGAAACGGCGAAAGGGGAAAGTTTACAAGAGCCCGCCTTACCAGAGTACAGTGGTGCTGTGAACGGTGAGTCGCTAGTTCAAGCAGAAACTCCAGTCTATACTGCCCCAGTTGGTACAGTTGAAGATACAGCCCCGGTTGAGCCAGCACTTCCAGAATACACAGGTGGTGTTAATGGCGAATCGCTAGTTCAAGCAGACAATCCAGTCTATGATGCTCCAGTAGCTACAGTTAGTGACACGGCTCCAGTAGAGCCAGTTTTGCCAGAATACACAGGCGGCGTTAACGGCGAATCGGCAGTTCAAGCAGACAATCCAGTCTATGATGCTCCAGTAGCTACAGTTAGTGACGTGGCTCCAGTTGAGCCAGCTTTGCCAGAATACACAGGTGGCGTTAATGGTGAGTCAACAGTTCAGCCAGAACAGCCTAGTCTGCATACAGACATCAAGCTAGAAACGATTGAACCTCAAGTTGTCAACAAGACTGATGATAGCAAGTATCTTGATGAGGAGACCACTGTCGATGGAACTCCAGGACAAAAAGAAATTGTAACCAGCTATGAAGTCTTGGATGGTAATCGCATATCGGAGCCACAAACAACTGAAAGAATCTTGCATGAAGCAGTTGATACAGTGGTCACTCGAGGTAGCAAGGCTCGAATCAATAAAGAAGAATTGAGCAAGCAGCTAGCTTTAGCAGCGGCTGTGGATCCAGCAGTTTACACCAATCAATCCTATCAGCAGCTGCAGGCAATTAAGAATATGGCTGCGACGGTTTATCAAACTTCGTCTAGTCAAGATGAAGTAGATGCGGGTGTCAACCAACTTAAGCAGGCTTTGGCCGACTTATTGGCCCTTAAAGCAGCACCAACTCTGACTGTTTCAGCGGTTAAGAAGGATGAATTGCAGAAATCAGCTCAGATTCAATACCAGCTGACGGACAGGGATCAAGCCTTTACTAGTGCTCATGTTCGTCTGAAGAAAGATGGCCAGCTGATAGCAGAGCAGAACTTGGCGGCAGGCCAGTTGACTGCTAGCTTCAGTGGTTTGGACTACTATACACCATATAAGATTGAGACGACTCTGTCTTATGACTTAGGAAATGGCTCTGAAAGTCAGGAATTAGCTCAAGAGACAGTCCAGCTTGACCTGAAGAGGGTAGAGCTCAAATCGATTACTAATGTCTCCTTGATGAAGGTTGAAAATGGCCAGACAAAATTGATGCCTACTTTGGCTGAAAAACCAGCAAATCTGGACCAATATTATCTGCACTTTACATCCGACCAGTTCAAGGACACTGTCCTACCGGTTACCTCTATCGAGGAAGTGGTCGTTGATAACCAGCCTGTCTTTAAGATTCAGGCTCAGCTGCCAGACTTGCTGCAAAGAAGCGCAACTGGTCTTCAAAACAGCTTTGATTTCTATCTGGAAAAGGCCAAGAAGCGTGAAGGAAATGTCTACTATGACTTCCAAGACCTTTTGGACGGTATCAAGGAAGATCCTTCTGGAACCTTTATTCTGGGCCGCAGTATCAGTGCCAAGCTGATTGACAAACCTGCCAACAGCAAGTCTTACCTGCAAGGTGAATTCAAAGGTCAGCTGATTGGTGGTCAAAATGGTGAGCGCCATGCGATTTTAGACTTAGCGCATCCTTTATTTGATACGATTACTGGCGGAACGGTCAAAGATATTGACTTTAAGCGAGTCAATATGGTTTATCCAGATTCGCAAGCGGGCGATACTATTGCGACAATTGCTGCCCGCTTGAAGAATAAAGGAGTAATCGAAAATGTCAATGTCCAAGGATACTTGGAAGGAAGAGACCATATAGCCGGTCTGGTTAATAATATAGAAGGCCAATCTCGAGTTGAAAATGTCTCCTTTAAAGGCCGTATTAAGTCCAAGGGTGGAAACTCTGTTACAGCCGGTATCGCTGGAACTAACGCCATGTCCTTGGTAAGCCGAGCTTACGTCGAAGCAGATATTTGGGTCAAGAGTGGCCAAAATGCAGGTATACTGGTAGCTCAAAACTTCACTGACTATTCAGGTTCGGGCTGGGGGAATTGGGGCAGATTGATGCAATCAGTTGCCAAAGGTAAGTTAGAGGATGCAGGATCAAGAAATTCAGCTGGTATCGCTGCTTCCATTTGGCCGTATGGAACCATTAATGACACTGTCAGCTATGCTACTGTAGTGAACGGTAAAGAGCTCTTTAGCTCAGATAATGAAATCACGGATGCTTGGATGGGGCAAAAACTTCAAAACCTCTTTGGTGTTCAGGGACAAAGCTCTGGAACCAAGACAGGTAAAGATGCTAAGTTCCGTCGCTTGACAGAAGCTGAAGCGGAGCAAAAAGTTAAGAGCTACCAGATTACCGCCCTTGACCAAACCAGCGCAAATGAAGTAACAACTGAGAAGCTAAATGCTGCTATCCTGAGAACAAGTACTTATCAAGACAAGCCAGGTTACAAGGCAGAAAATGAACAGCTTTATCAGAACCTCGAGCGCTTTATGCCTTTCTACAACCAAGAGTTCTTGATTCACGAAGCCAATAAGCTGGTGGATGCTGGTAAGGCGGGAGATCTGTTGACTAAGAAAGTTCTATCAGTTCAAGCCCTGAAAGGCAATCAGTTTGTTGCTAGCGGAACGGATGCAGATAAGATCTTAGTCCATTTTGCAGACGGAAGCAAGACCATCTACAATCTTCAAAATCAAGCACGATTTGAACAGACTGCTCTGCCGGAATATCAGATTGCAGAGCTTGACACAGTCTATACTCCAAATCACTCAACGGCAGTCAATGAAGACTTGCTGACCCAGCTGACTGAGAGCTTGAAGAGTTTTGAGCTGTACAGTGATGAAGTCTATCGATCTGTTGGTCTTCCAAATGATAATGACAGGGTCAACAAAGTGAAGCGTCTCTTCTTGGATGAATCTCTGGCTGAGGTGAAAGCCAACTTGCAGGATATGCTTGGTAAGCTCTTGGCCAATGAATGGACACGATTCCATGCTGACAATCCAGCAGCCAACGAAGCTCTGAAAGCTAAAATCGAAGAGAACAAGACCGCCATCATGCTCGGACTGACCTACCTCAACCGTTATTACGATCTCAAGTTTGGCGACTATAACCTCAAGGAGCTGGTGCTCTTCAAACCAGACTTCTATGGTGAAAAAGTGCCATTGTTGGATCGCTTGATTAAGATTGGACGTTCGACAGAAAATCAACTGAAAGGGGCAGACAATGTCAATATGTTTTCACGTCAGTTGAAGGCTGAGTCCAAGGCTAGTGATTTGGTGGCTTACTTGGATTACAACCGTCGCCTGCTGACTGACTTTGCGGACATGGATACTTGGTTCAAGGATGCAACTCGAGGCTTTATTCAGTTTGAAGAACGCCAGTCAGAAGTCGAGGAGATTAAGACTGCTAAGTATCGCGTCTTTGATAACCTCAACTCGGAGTACTTCAGCAACTATATCCTTCCGCTGCTAACCTTGAAGAATACGCGCTTAGCCATTCTGTCAAACTATAGCACCATGGCCTTTGTCAACAGAGACAAGCGCCGGTCATGGTCTGATGAACGATTTAATGCGCGCATCAAGGAAGTAGCGACTCAGCATCGAAATCACGTAGATACTTGGTACAAACTGCTCTCAGATGATATCAAGTCCAGAATGGTCAAGGAAAATGTAACGGCTGTATGGGATGGTTTCGATGTAGAAGGACGTGGCTGGATTGATGTCAATGGGAATGATAATAAGGGCAATCCTTATGCACCATCCCGCGAGTTCTTTAACCTAGTTGGCGGCCGAGCTGGTGGCTGGTACAAGTCAAATGGCTACGGTGCCCATGCTGCTGGTTCAATCCGTGTGAACTTCGAGGCCTTTGACCTCTTGACAGAATACGGTGTGTCCGTCTTTACCCACGAGCTCACCCACGTCAATGACAGAGATATTTATCTGGGCGGACATGGCAGACGACAAGGTATCGGACCAGAAGGGTATGCCCAAGGTATGCTCCAATCACCTGTTCCTGATCAGCCGGGCTGGGGTGCTCTGGGTCTCAATATGGCCTTTGATCGTCCAAATAATGGCAGTCTCATTTTCAATAGCTCGCCAAGTCTCTTCAAGAACCGAGCAGACATCGACCATTACATGAAGGGTTATAATGACACCCTCATGCTTCTAGATTACCTTGAAGGACAAGCAGTTGTTGCCAAAGGAAATGAAGCAGCAGCCAAATGGTTCAAGAAGGTTGAACCGAAAGTTGTGGATCCTCGAACCCAATATGACGTCGTAAGAGAGTTGACGGCTGAGGAGAAAGCGAATATGTCCGTTTCATCTGTAGAGGACTTGGTTGACCAAGGCTTGCTGTCTAACCGTGCAGTTGACAATCGAACTTATAATCCTGCCGACTATGACTCTAGTTACATTGCTATTGACTTTATGACGGGTATCTATGGTGGCGGCCAAAACAATACTGGAGCGCCAGGAGCCTTGATGTTCAAGCATAATACCTTCAGAATTTGGGGTTACTATGGCTATGAAAAAGGCTTTGTAAGCTATGCTTCCAATAAACACCGCAAGACAGCCAATGAACAAGGTGTGACTGGTTTGAGCGACAACTTTATCATCAAGCAAATTTCTGAAGGCGAATTTGAAACCATGGAAGCCTTCAAGAAAGCTTACTTCAGAAAAGTTGTGGACAAAGCACAAACCTCAGGTATTAAGCCAGTGACTGTCAATGGAAAAGTCTATACTACTTATGAAGAGTTGAAAGCCGGCTTTGCAGAAGCTGTTGACAAGGATCTGAGGAAGTCTCGTGTCGATGAACGCGCAACCAAGGACTTCAAATATGCAGTCTTTACGCAATTACTTCAGAACACCAACAGCTTTATGGATGAAAACTCCATTTGGGGTTCCTAAGTCAAAGTGTCAGATTTGTGGTTGGTGCAACTGCAATAATGATCTTTAGCAATATGCAATCAATAACCCATTTGAATTTGTTCTGTTTGTGTCGTCACTGACAATCTGATTCAGATGGGTTGTTTTGTTGCATTATGGCAAGTCAAAGTGCAGATTATCCCTATTTCTTATACAGCATTCTCGTAAAAATCTGTCCCCAGACAGTTCCTGCTTTTAGGGCTTGCTGGGGGCTTTTTTTCCTGCTAAAATAAACACATGACACGTTATAAAGCGATTATTTCCTATGATGGTTATGGCTTTGCTGGTTTTCAGCGACAGCCCCATGCCAGAAGCGTTCAGGAAGAGATTGAAAAGACCCTGACCCGTATCAATAAAGGCCAGCCTGTGGTGATTCATGGAGCGGGCCGGACCGACAGCGGTGTCCATGCTCTGGGCCAGGTGCTGCATTTTGATTTACCAGAAGAGCGGGATGAAGAGAAATTGCGTTTTGCCTTGGATACCCAGACGCCGGAAGATATTGATTTTATCAGGGTGGAGCGGGTATCGGATGATTTTCACTCTCGCTACAATAAGCACAGCAAGACCTATGAATTTTTGGTGGACATCGGCCGGCCCAAAAATCCTATGATGCGCCATTATGCCACGCATTATCCATATCCTTTGGAGCTGGGTCTGATAGAAGAAGCGATTGCTCAGTTAGAGGGGACGCATGATTTTACAGGATTTACTGCTTCGGGGACCAGCGTGGAAGACAAGGTTCGGACCATTACCGAGGCCAAGGTCCGCTATGATGCAGAGCGAAATTTTCTAGTCTTTACTTTTTCGGGCAATGGCTTTCTCTACAAGCAGATCCGCAATATGGTCGGTACCCTTCTCAAAATTGGAAACAAGCGCATGCCGGTAGAGCAGATTCAGAGGATTTTAGCTGAAAAAGACCGTCATCTGGCAGGGCCAACAGCCGGTCCAAACGGCCTCTATCTAAAGGAGATTCGTTATGAAGAATAAGTTGATTTTAGCCCTTTCGGGCAATGATATTTTCAGTGGTGGTGGACTGCACGCTGATTTGGCTACCTATACAGTCAATGGCCTGCATGGGTTTGTAGCAGTGACTTGCCTGACGGCTATGACCGACAAGAGATTTGAGGTTATTCCAGTTGAGGAAGATGTTTTTGCCCAGCAGCTAGCCAGTCTCAAGGACGTCCCTTTTTCTGCTATTAAGATAGGACTTTTACCCAATCTGCAAATAGCAGAGCAGGCTTTGGCTTTTGTCAAGCAGCATGCGGATATACCAGTAGTGCTGGATCCTGTTCTGGTCTGCAAGGAAAATCATGACTTGGAAGTCAGTGCGCTGAGAGAAGAAATCATTAAGTTTTTCCCTTGTGTCAGCATCATCACGCCAAATCTGACAGAAGCTCAGCTATTGACGCAAAAAGAAATCAAAACTTTGGCGGATATGCAGGCTGCTGCTAAGGAGCTCTATGATTTGGGAGCCCAGCATGTGGTGATTAAGGGCGGCAATCGCTTAAGCAAGGAGCGGGCAGTGGATCTTTACTATGACGGCCAAGATTTTCAGGTCATGGAATCGCCAGTGCTGGCCAGCAATAATACCGGGGCAGGCTGCACATTTGCTTCCAGCATTGCCAGTCAGCTTCTTCTTGGTAAGTCTCCGCTTGCAGCAGTTCAATTGTCTAAAGATTTTGTTTACCGAGCGATTCAGCGCTCGGATCAATATGGGGTAGTTCAGTATGAGAAATAATCAAGTTAAAAAATTAGTTATCTTAGCTTTCATCACAGCACTGTCTGTAGTTTTGGGAAATTTTATGAAAATCCCAACTCCGACAGGATTTTTGACACTGCTGGATGCAGGGATTTATTTTACAGCCTTCTACTTTGGCCGCAAGGAAGCGGCTATTGTCGGAGGACTCTCAGGCTTTTTGATTGATATGATTGCCGGTTATCCCCAGTGGATGATTTTCAGCCTGATTTGCCACGGACTTCAAGGTTTCTTTGCTGGCTTTGAGGGCAAGAAACGCCACCTTGGGCTGGTCTTGGCTGCAGTAGCTATGGTCGGTGGTTACGCCCTCTTTGACAGCATCATGAATGGTGTCGGAGCAGGTCTAGCTGGAATCTTGGGCAATTTTATGCAGAATGCATTTGGTTTAGCAGTCGGTTTTGCCCTCTACAAAGCCTTCCCGGAGAGTTTGAAAAAGACAGTCGCAGTGAAATAAACGAGGTGAGACATGGACTTAGCTAAGATTGGAGCAGAAACTCGTCAGATTGTTCTAGATGTTTTGGACAAGGCTGCCTTGGTCGAGGGAGATATTTTTGTTCTGGGCCTATCTTCTAGTGAGGTTGTCGGAGGCCATATCGGTCAGAATTCCAGTCTGGAAGTCGGACAGGTCATTGTCAAAACCATACTGGATATCTTAGAAGAGAAAGGTATCTTTCTAGCAGTTCAGGGATGTGAGCATCTCAATCGCGCCCTCGTAGTCGAAAGAGCCTTGGCGAACAAGAAGGATTTGGAAATTGTCAATGTTCTGCCTACTCTTCACGCAGGCGGCAGCGGTCAGCTAGCAGCTTTCCAATACATGAAGGATCCTGTCGAGGTGGAGTTTATCGTTGCTCAGGCGGGGCTGGACATTGGTGATACTGCTATCGGCATGCATGTCAAGCACGTGCAGATTCCTATCCGACCAATTCTCAAGGAGTTGGGGGTTGCCCATGTCACGGCTTTAGCCAGCCGTCCCAAGCTAATTGGCGGCGCCAGAGCGGCCTATCTAGAGGATAAAATCAGGAAGGGATAAAAGGAAAAATAATTTTGAAAAAAACTCTAATTATGCTATAATGGGTTGTATTCAATAAATTTTAAGGAGAAATGACAGAATGTCTGTATCATTTGAAAACAAAGAAACAAATCGCGGCCTTTTGACTTTTAGCATCAGTCAAGAGAAAATCAAGCCTGCCTTGGACCGTGTATTTAACTCAGTAAAAAAAGATATTGCTGTACCAGGTTTCCGTAAAGGTCGCCTTCCACGTGCTATCTTCAACCAACGTTTTGGTGAAGAAGCCCTCTACCAAGATGCTTTGAACGCTCTTCTTCCAGAAGCATACGAAGCTGCTGTCAAAGAAGCAGGTATCGAAGTAGTTGCTCAGCCTCAGTTTGATGTCGAGTCTATGGAAAAAGGCCAAGACTGGGTCATCAAAGCTGAAGTAGTCACTAAGCCAGAAGTTAAGCTAGGTGCATACAAAGACTTGGAAGTAACTGTTGAAGCTAGCAAAGAAGTGACTGACGCTGAAGTAGATGAGCGCATTGAGCGTGAGCGCAACAACTTGGCTGAGTTGGTTCTCAAAGAAGGTCCAGCAGCTGACGGTGATACAGTTGTGATTGACTTTGTTGGATCTGTTGACGGCGTTGAATTTGACGGCGGCAAGGGTGACAACTTCTCACTTGGACTTGGCAGCGGTCAATTCATCCCAGGATTTGAAGAGCAGTTGGTTGGCCACAGTGCAGGTGAAACAGTGGATGTTGTCGTAACTTTCCCAGAAGACTATCAAGCAGAAGACTTGGCAGGCAAGGAAGCTAAGTTTGTGACAACGATTCACGAAGTTAAAGAAAAAGAAGTTCCAGCTTTGGACGATGAACTTGCAAAAGATATTGACGAAGAAGTGGAAACTCTTGACGAGCTGAAAGAAAAGTACCGCAAAGAATTGGCAGAAGCTAAGGAAACAGCTTATAACGATGCGGTAGAAGCAGCAGCTATTGATCAAGCAGTAGCAAATGCTGAAATCGTTGACTTGCCAGCAGAAATGGTTCACGAAGAAGTACACCGCGCTGTTAATGAATTCTTGGGCAATATGCAACGCCAAGGAATCTCACCTGACATGTACTTCCAAATCACTGGTACTACTCAGGAAGACCTGCACAAGCAATATGAAGCAGATGCTGAGTCACGCACTAAGACAAACCTTGTCGTAGAAGCTGTTGCTAAGGCAGAAGGTTTTGAAGCTAGCGCAGAAGAAATCGAAGCAGAAGTAACTTCATTGGCTACAGACTACAACATGGAAGTAGAACGTGTTCGTCAATTGCTGTCAGAAGACATGCTGAAACACGATATTGCTATCAAGAAGGCTGTTGAAGTAATTACAAGCACTGCGAAAGTGAAATAAAGATGAAAGAGGCAAGATATGATTCTTGCCTCCTTTTTTTAGAAAACAAGAGGCAAATCTGCTATAATAATAGTATATAGTTGAAAGGAAAGCTGGCTCTGTCGCTAGTCCATAGAACTCGTGAAGGAGGTCGAGCATGAAAAGCAGTAAAAAATCTTATCTGAAGCTAAGCTTGCTTCTTATCTTTTTTATTTTCTATTGGCTAATAGTCAATCTTTTATTTCATAATACAGGGCTTTTTTGGCTCCTTTTATTAGCTGGCATTGCCATGACCGTAATTGCTAAGAACTACCGCAAACTTTCAAAAAGGGACTGGATAACAGCTATTATTCTGGGATTTTTAGCGGTCTTCTCGAATCCTATTTTTGCTGCTTTGACTGTCCTGACTTATCTGGCTAGCAGTCTTTTATTGAAGGAAAAGGAAAAATTCAGCACTCTTTTAAAACTTGATAGTCCGAAACAAGCAGCTCTTGCTTTGATTTTGGGACTTCTTGTGGGATTTGTGCTGGGGTTTTTAAATCTCGCTTCGGCCCACAAGCCTATCAGTCTACCAGGCTCTTTTCCTATTCAGGCTGTCCTAGATGCTCTCCGCGCAGGTGTATTTGAAGAAGTGGCTTTTAGACTATTTTTCTTTGCTATTATCTTTTATCTGACTAAAAAAGATACTTTTTCAAAAATGGAGAATATGCTAGTTTATGGTATTCTGACCTTGCCTCATACTCTGATTCACTTTAGTTTGGAAAAATTTGATATAGGAAGCGTCGTTATTCTTAGTCTTGTTTTCGGCTTGCCTTTTGCTTTTTTGCTTCGGAAACAGGGGCTCTACAGCGCCATAATAGCCCATGCTGTAGTTGATTTGCTTAGATTCTTTTTTTTAGGAATTTGAAAAATTTTAACTTAAAATATAAATGGTAACCCTTTGACTATTTTTGGAAATTAGCGTAAAATAGTAAGGAAAGACAAAAAAGGAGAAAAGCCTTGGAATTAGAAGTATTTGCTGGACAGGAAAAAAGTGAGCTTTCTATGATTGAAGTGGCGCGTGCCATTTTGGAAGCCCGCGGCCGCGATCATGAGATGTATTTTAATGATCTGGTCAATGAAATTCAAAACTACCTGGAAAAATCAAACAGTGAGATTCGCGATGCTCTGCCTTTATTCTACACAGAACTCAATGTAGACGGCAGCTTTATTCCGCTGGGGGATAATAAATGGGGTCTGCGTTCATGGTATGCCATCGACGAAGTGGATGAAGAAATCATCGCCTTGGAAGAGACTGATGAGGATGACGCACCTAAGAAACGCAAGAAGAAACGCGTCAATGCCTTTATGGATGGCGACGAGGATGCCATTGACTACAGCGATGACGATCCAGAAGATGAGGACGGCTACGAAGCAGATCCAGCTCTCTCATACGATGAGGAAAATCCAGACGATGAGAAGAATGAAGTGGAAGCTTATGATGCAGAAATCAACGAAATCGCTCCAGATGATCTAGGTGAAGAAGTCGAACTCAACGAAGAAGATGACGACTACTCTGACGAAGACTCGGAGACCGAAGAGGAAGAATAAATCAACCAAAAGAAGCAAGGGATGAAAACCCTTGTTTCTTTTAATATTCCTTGAAATATGAGTTTGGAAGGTGTAGAATACTAATAAAATTTAATAAAGAAAAGATGGAGGACGGCTGCTATGAAATTTGTTATTGATAAGAGTCTAGGTGATTTAGGTATTAAGAGTGTCGTTATCGGGATTGCTAAGAATGTCAATCCTCATGCAGAACTGTCACCCTCATTTCTAAAAAAGAAAAAGGAAATGGAAGACTGGGCTCTGGCCTGCGACTTGGATGAGATGCTTGAGTCGCCAGTGATTCAAGGTTATGTAGAAATACTGCAGCGCGTAGGTCGCAGTGTCAAGAAAAATCCTCCGACGGTTCCTGCTCTGATTCGCAATATCCAGCACCGAGGCTCGCTCCCTCATATTAATAGCATTATTGATATTTATAATGTCGAAGCCCTGCATTCTCTGCTTGCTATTGGTGGGCATGATTTTGATAAGATTGAAGGTCAGATAGAATTCACTGTAAGCCAAAAGGAAGATGTTTTTCTGCCTATTTTGTCCAAGGAGAAGCATGTTGCCAAGACGGACTATGTCTATCGGGATGCCAAAGGCATTTTGGCTTGGCTGGATGTTCGTGACAGCGAGTATTATAAGTTTGATGAGGAAACCAAGGACGCCATTTTCATCATTCAGGGGAATGCTAATACCTCTATCGAAATGCGGCTAGAAGCCTTGGAGCGAATCTGTCACGATTTAGCAGAGTGCATGCCTGATGTAGAATTCGAAACACATGTCATCAGTATTGGTGAAAATGGATGAAAACCGAATGAAATCATTTGACAATTTTTTAGGTTTGCGATATCATACTGTTCGGGCACCTCTTTTAGAGGTCAGAGCTTCCTGTTTCCAGGGAGCTATTTTTCTTTTTCAGACAGATTATGGAAAATCCTCCTCTAGATAAGATTTCAGCAACTGTGATGCTTGCTGGAACGAATTGTTTTATGAAAAGGAGCACGTATGTCAACTAAATATATTTTTGTCACCGGCGGTGTAGTTTCTTCTATTGGGAAAGGGATTGTGGCAGCTAGCTTGGGCCGGCTTTTAAAGAATCGCGGCCTCAAGGTTACGATTCAGAAGTTTGACCCTTATATCAACATTGATCCCGGTACCATGAGTCCTTACCAGCATGGGGAAGTGTTTGTCACAGATGATGGAGCTGAGACGGATCTGGATTTGGGGCATTATGAGCGTTTTATTGACATCAATCTCAATAAATACTCCAATGTCACCACTGGTAAAATCTATAGCGAAGTCCTGCGCAAGGAGCGTAAAGGCGAGTATCTGGGGGCGACGGTCCAAGTCATTCCACATATTACAGATGCTCTCAAGGACAAGATCAAGCGGGCAGCACGGACGACGGACTCGGATGTGATTATCACAGAGGTCGGTGGCACAGTGGGCGACATCGAGTCTCTTCCTTTTTTAGAAGCTTTGCGCCAGATGAAGGCGGATGTCGGAGCAGACAATGTCATGTATATCCATACGACCCTCCTGCCCTATCTCAAGGCAGCCGGTGAAATGAAGACCAAACCGACTCAACATTCTGTCAAAGAGCTGCGAGGTCTGGGGATTCAGCCTAATATGCTGGTCATCCGCACAGAGAAGCCAGCTGGACAAAATATCAAAAACAAACTGGCTCAATTCTGTGATGTGGCGCCGGAGGCGGTCATTGAGTCACTGGATGTGGAGCATCTTTACCAAATTCCTCTTAATTTGCAGGCCCAAAAGATGGACCAAATTGTCTGTGACCATCTGAAGCTGGATGCGCCGGCATCGGATATGACAGAGTGGTCAGCCATGGTAGAGAAAGTAATGAGTCTGAAAAAGCAGGTCCGAATTGCTCTGGTCGGCAAGTATGTCGAGTTGCCAGATGCCTATATTTCAGTTGTCGAAGCGCTCAAGCATGCCGGCTATGCCAATGATGCGGAAGTTAAGATTGACTGGATTGATGCGAATCGGGTAACTGCTGAAAATGCGACAGAGCTTCTTGGAAAGGCGGATGGGATTATCGTTCCGGGCGGCTTTGGTCAGAGGGGAACTGAGGGTAAGATTCAGGCAATCCGCTATGCGCGTGAGCAGGATGTACCTATGTTGGGCATTTGTTTGGGCATGCAGTTAACCTGTGTCGAATTCGCCCGTCACGTCTTGGGATTGGCAGATGCCAACTCAGCGGAGCTCAATCCAGACACAACGTATCCGATTATTGACCTCATGCGTGATCAGATTGATGCCGAAGACTTGGGTGGAACGCTGAGATTGGGGCTCTATCCTTCTAAGCTTAAGAGTGGCTCTAAGGCAGCAGCGGCTTACGACTATCAAGAAGTCGTGCAGCGCCGTCACCGTCATCGCTATGAGTTTAACAATGATTTTCGCGAGCAGTTTGAGGCGGCTGGATTTGTATTTTCAGGAGTTTCACCAGACAATCGCTTGGTCGAAATAGTGGAAATCCCAGAAAATAAATTCTTCGTGGCCTGTCAGTACCACCCAGAGCTTTCCAGCCGACCGAACCGACCTGAAGGTCTTTATACGGCCTTTGTCACGGCAGCGGTAGAAAAGAGTCAGGAGAGATAGACTAGTTTTGTATGACCTAAGCGACTTTTCTAGAGAAATGTTATAATGAAAGCAAAAGGAGGAAAGAAGATGTTTCTAAACATTTTAGCTAGTATTCGTACTAATAATTTCCAAGATGAGCATTGTGTAGAAAAAATCCAAGCTCTCTGGCAGGAACAAGAGGGAGCTGTGAAAGAAGCTTTTGCCCAAGGGGAGCCGGTCTATGCTGTCTATCATGACTATGCCAGTGATTACAAAGGAGACTATAGTCTCTCTATCTGTCGTTTGGTAGATGGGGAAGTCTATGATTTTGATACCTCTGAGCAGACCTATCAAGTATTTGAAGCGGATAAGGAGGATCCTCAAGCGATTCTTCATGCTTGGCAAAGGATTTGGCAGGCAGAAGAAACAGGCGAGCTTCATCGAGGCTACACTTTTGACTTTGAAAAATACGATCCCGACCAAACGGTGGCTGTCTTTGTTGCGACTCAGCAGCCCTAAGTTTTCTGTGTTCCTGTCCTAGCTTCATTTTCGTTTAGATTTCCCAGTCTTGTTGATTGAGTGGAAAGTTGATTTTTTGAAATAAACTAAAAAATTTTCTTGACAAGCCTTAGCTGTCCTGTTATACTAGTAAAGTACTCAATCGCGGGGATGGCGGAATTGGCAGACGCG
>ERZ772946.87-NODE-87-length-47750-cov-4053.73_pt1 | contig 47750 bp, 61 predicted proteins | sample MGYA00511680_ERZ772946 | MGnify/ENA primary metagenome ERZ772946 (study PRJEB29015, sample SAMEA2737918) | human oral metagenome | biome: human oral; feature: human-associated habitat; material: dental | place: China | collected 2016 ... | reverse complement strand
CTAGAACCATACCACGCCCTGCGGCGGGTAGCCCGTCGCGTGGAGGGAGAGGGGGTCGTAGTCGAGGGGGCGGGTCTGGAGGAAGGGGCGCTTCGGGACGGCATGCCACATACTGGTGAAGCGCACACGGGCATCCTCCGCGTAGAACGCCGGAATGTGCGGGGGCAGCGGCTTTTCTTCGTCGACGACAGTGGTCAGTAAAGAGGATTCCACGAAGATGTGGAACACATTTCTAGTGGGGGTCAGTCGTGCTTTGTTGCCCGCTTCGGAGTTCCGATTAGCCGGGACGATGTCATTTTGCAGGTCGGTCGGGGTGGTGCCCAGCGAATATTCGTGGCAGGCTTTGATGAGGACAGAGTATGGGTTGACACTCGCTTCGTCTGCGTTGTCGCTCTCCGTGTTGTGCGGTGGGAACTTGCGCGGGTCGGCGTCTGTGTTGGATTTCAGGAAGCGCTGCCCGCCCTTGTACGAGGGGTCTTGCTTCGACACCTCCCAGCCGTTGGGCTTCAAGCAGAGGGCATAGAAGCGGAAGTTCGAGTTGGAGGTCGGGCTCGGGTCGTAGGGGTGCGTCGGGTCCGGGCTGAAGCACCACAGCAGCCAGCCCACCTCCCACGGGTTCGGCTCGCTGGTGGGGTTGTCTTTGGTGGGCGGGGTGTTGTCTTTGTTACGTAGTTGGGCTGTGGTGACGATATTCGCCGACAGGCTATACACCACCTGCAGTCTGTCGTGCTTGGCTGGGTCCGGGTCCGTGGAGGGGACGGGCACCCGTTCGATTTTGAGCAGGGGTGTGAGGGCCGGAATAGGCGCCGCCAGGGAGGCCGCTGTAGCGCCCAGCGGCTGGTCCGGGTTGGGGGGCGGCGGAGGGGGCGGGGTCAGGATGAGGCTGGAGTCATAGGGCGGCGTCGGGTTAGGCGTTATCGTCGCTTCGTTGTATATCTTCTTTATGCGCACAAGGGGCTGCTGCGGGGGCCGTGGGCTTGTCATGCCACGATTTTATCTCGTCCTCATGTCTGCGCACAGAACACTGGATGTCATCCAACTGCCCTGTGTGCATGTGCACGAGGTCCGTCAAGATTTTGGTGTTGTCCTCTATGCGGTCTACTGCATCCCTTAGAGAGCTTCCATGGTTGTTTTCCATGTCTTGTTTTACGCTAAGGACCTTTCTATTGGTCTTAAGCGACGTGTAGAGGGTCGCGATAGCGGTTATAAGGGCGCCTAAGCCTACTGCTGGCGCCCCTAGAAGGTGGTCGGCGATGAGTACTATGTCGTGCACAGATCCTATTATAGCGATCATACCGTAGTCTGATTTCCAGTAGTGAAAAATAGCGATTAATGTATGCGGTTGGGTCCCCCCATGCAAGTCGACCCACCCATCCAAAAATTCCAACTTTTCCCACCAAAAATACAAGTAGCCCCTGGGACTAACGTCCCAGGGGCTACTTTTCCTACCACTCCAACTTGTATTACTTATCCTACCGTAGGGTAACTTATCGCTTCGACGACGACGCAGACGAACCACGCCGCGTACATCAGTCCAACTATTCCAACCCATATCTCAGTGAGAGTGATTCTCAATAGCGCCTCCCTCCCCGGGCGCCGCCTTCGGCGGCGGCCCGATTTCGTTTCACGTGAAACATCACTACAGTCCGACCGCTCGACGGGCGTCGCCCAGTATCTCCACTACACTGGCGCCGTCGAGCTGGTCGGCTTCCCCGAAGGCCAGCCACAGTCGCTTCTGCACGACGCCGCCGTCTCCGGCTCGGACTACCACGCACCCGTCTTCGACGGTGAAGGCCCGCCTCTTCGTGCGCCGCCCCCACGCCACGGCGTCGGCGACACGGTTGCATTCGAGCACAGTCAGCACCCGTGCCAGCGCCGTCGGAGACGTCGCCCGGAGGGCGTCCATGCAAGCCTCCGCCATCGACGGGTGCGCGTAGAGGCTGCCGCAGCGCTCCAGCACCGCAGTCCGCATCAGGTCCCAGACGCCTTCGGAGTCGACGGGATCATCCGGGTCATCGGCGCCGGCGTCTTCCCGCCACAGGTCCATCCGCGTCTCGGCGTCGGCGCGGTCCCAGACGGTGGCCACGACGTCGTACTGGATATAGTTCCAGGTCTGTTCGATTTCGGATGCGGCTTCGCAGTATCCGTCGTCTTCGTCATCCCAGTCGGCGTCGAAGAGGAGTTCGATCCCGTCGTCCAGTTCGAGGCCCCGCTCGGCGAGGACGTATGCGGCAGCGTCGAGGACGTCTTCATCGGAGACGGCGGTCAAGTAGGGGTAGAGGTGCATCGGAGTCTTCCTTTCTCTCTGTTGTTCCGATGGTTTAAGTCTAGTGGGTCTCGGGCCCGAAGTCAAGCCCGGGGGCCTGTGGTGTATCGCACAGTCAGCACCAGTCGAAGAAGCACTGCAGCGACGTCGGGAGGTGCTCCACGAGGTCTTCGCAGGTGGACATCAGCCCGTAGAAGGCGTCCCAAGCGGCGGCGGCGAAGTCGAGCCAGGTCATCGCTCAGGCCTCCCATCCGCGGTTCTGACGGCGGCTCCGGCGTCGAGCGCGCTGGCGCTCGCGGTCTGCCCGGAGGCTGGCGACGAAGTCGGGGACGTCGATCTCGGGGATGAAGGTGGTGGTGGTGGTGTGCATCAGCTTTTCCTTTCTCTCGTCTTCGCTGATATCTCTAGTCTAGTGGGCCGAAGGCCCGTTGTCAAGCCCGATGTTTGTGACTTGCCACACAGTCAAGCCCAGCACCGTCGGCTCGTCCCGGATGCCCGCGTAGGCGTCCCAGCGGCCGAGATCTTCGCCGCAGCCCCAGCCGGCCAGGATGCCGGCTGCGACGGCGACGGCGGCCCAGAAGCGCCTCACCGGTCCCACCCGCCTTCGTAGGCGCGCACACCTGGGGTGATCCTGACGTCGCCCTCGAATGGGGCGTCGACGATGAAGTCGCGGCCGTCTACGAGGCTGACGCAGAGGCTGTAGCCTCGCTCGGAGACGTCGTAGACGGGGATTGTTGCCTCCAGGTGCCGGACGACGGCGTTGGCGGTTTTCCAGGTGCTCATCGGGGTTTCCTTTCTCTCTTCGTTCCGATGTCTTCATTCTAGCGGGCCTCCGGAGGGGCTGTCAAGCCCCTCCGGAGTGGGGTAGCTCACACTTCCACGCCCCAGTCGGCGACGGCGCTGCGGAGGGTCGGCCAGGCTTCGGTCTCGCCGCACTCGCGGACCCGGACTGCGCCGTCGGCGTAGACGGTCAGGGTGCCGTCGGGGGTATCCGCCTGGACTGCGCCGTCGGGCAGGACGAAGGCGAGGCCTCCGAGCTTCTCGGTGAGCGACTTCGCCAGGGCCTGGCTGTAGGGGTACTTCGCGGTCATCGGAGTTTCCTTTCTCTCTTCGTTCCGATGGCTCCAGTCTCGCACAGTCGAGCGGCGCTGTCAAGCCCCTCTGGTGTGGTGTAGCTCACACTTCCGGGGCTGCTCGGGGCGCCTTCGGCGCGGCGGACTCCGGCTCGACTTCGCACACGGGGTTCGGAGCCGACGCCGGCGTCGGAGACCCGCCCGAGCAAGTGTGTCCCAGCTCACAAATTGTATTTTCCATGGTTGCTCGAGAGGCTCTCGAGCGTGATGTAACTCACATTGTGATGTTTCTCACATAGCTGCTCGAGAGCCCCTCCAAGTGTGAGATTGCTCACATGGTTCCTCGAGCTAGGACCTTAGTCCCGATTTCACGAAAGTGAGACGAAGCTCACATACCAAGTTCCGGGATTTTCGCAACACCGACGTTGCGTAATCGCTCGGGGCCGTCTCCGGGCTCGACTGCGCACACCCCCGGCCTTCGGGGCCGCCCCTCAGGCTTCGAAATCGCCCCTCTGAGGGCCTCGGGGGCCCTCCCGGTAGGGTGGCCTAGGCGGGGCCGTCTGCGGCGCTCTGAGGGGCCTTCTCGGGCCTCTGAGGGGCGTCTGCGGGCATGGGAAGGCCCCCGCCGGGGCGGGGGCCTTCGGGTCAGCCTTCGAAGTCTTCCAGGACGTCTGCCAGGTCCGCGGTGTAGTAGCCGCCGAGATCTTCGAAGAAGTCGATTTCGATGTCCATTGGGGTTTCCTTTCTCTCTTTCCCCTTTGTTGTACCTCCATTCTATCAACCGCCACCCCCCGCTGTCAAGCCCCAGCGGTGTGTCCTTCGCCACATTTCTGAGCGCCATACGCCACGGTAACCTACCTCGCAGTAGGTTACACCTACGAAGCCGTAACCTACCACTGGGTAACTTACTCGCCAGTAACCTACACCAGCGTAACCTACCACAGGGTAACTTACACCTACGTAGCAGTAACTTACGGTTACGTAGGTAAAGGTCATCATTAAACGTTACAAAGAAGCCCCTTTTCGATTTTCGGGGGCAGTTTTCGGGTACAAAGAGGGCCATTTTTGAATTTCGGGGCTCAAAGATAAAGCAAATTAGACTGGCGGTCGGCGGAACGGACAGTCCCGAGGCGCACACCGCACAGCACAGGGCGGTCGAGCGGCACCCCCTCAGACGCACGAGGATCGATTCTGAGGCGATTCCAGCCCCCGACCCAAGCGACCCTACCGGGGCCACCCTGAAAACGCCTCAGAGGGCAACCTCGTGATCCTGAGGCGCAACTGGGCCCGCGAGGAGGCGCACACCCCACGGCGCACAGGGGGCGGCACGGAGGCGTGTGAAGGATGTGACAAAACTGAACAGACGCAAAACACGTTGTTCTCAAACGACAGCAAACGCAAACCGTGCTGGGTATACCCGGTGTGTGACATCGCCGTATTGATCAAGCACATTGCCCTGATCCAAGAGGTTTTGTAATTTCAAAGGAGGGAAACCAAGGGATTACAAGGAATATACAAATAGGGATATATAATGTGATAGTAGTATGTGTGGGGGTGGTGTATTAGGAATTTGACTCGTCCTTATTTCGACATATAGCGAAATAACTAATACGTTCAGTCCTGAACGATTCAATTTTGAACTACTTTTGCCCCTATGACCGAGACACTGTGTCTCAACCCCCCGCTTAATCCGCGTGAATCCGCCGATCTGTGTGGTGTGCGACGTGTCGGGTGCGCGCGGGCGCGTGATTATAACACAACCCCTCACAACACCCGTGTGACCAAATTCACATTCGACGATTTGACTTGAAATCGATCCGTCCCTGTGCTAAAAATCGAGTTGAAATCGATCGCGCAATGTGAGTCGAAATCGATCGAAAATACATTTTCGAGTGAGAGGAGAAAACGAAATGAAACGAATTGCCGTGGCGATCGAGGTCGCCGACGAAAACCTGTGTGCGCAGGAACTGCGCGCCGACGTGGAGGACGAATACGGGGTGAGAATCGTTCTCAATTCGAACTATGCCGACAAGACGATCCTAATAGTGCCCGAGCCGGTGCGGGTAGGCGGCGATGAGATCCTCCCCCCTGTGCGCATCGATGCCCTGAAGGCCGCGCTGGCGTCCCTCGGCGTGGCAGTGGCCACGCCGTCGTCTCTGAGCGATGCGCTGCTGTCGGGCGCCGAACAGGACAATATATCGGCGAGGAAGCGCTTGCGGCTCATGTTCCGCGAGTTTAAATCGAATCCGCTGTCGAGCGTGGACCTGCGCGGAAAGGACCCGGCAGACCCCTCTAAGCTGGCCCGCAAACGCCGAGCGAAGCGCTTCAAGGAAGACTTCTACGCATCTCTATCCGAGTTCATAGCGGCCAACCCCGGGCTGAGCTACAAGGACTACTGGGATGCGGACCGCCGGCCCTACGAGAAGCAGTGGCCTGAATATCGGGCAGCCGTCAAGAGAGCGAAAGACATTAGAGGAAGGGAATAAACGACATGACGCGCTATGCGATAGACGAAAGGAGCGATAGACGATGGCAGTCTACATAGCACTGGAGGGTCCTGACGGAGTGGGGAAGTCGACTGTAGCAGCAGCCCTGAAAGAGCTCTTTCAAAGCCGCACCCGGTCCACCGCCTCTTACTCCGATGTGCGCATACGGCACTTCCCCACGGACGCGCTGACCGTGTGCGCACAAAGCGAAAACCACCGCCTGAAGGCGGAGGACTACGCGAGGGACATGGAAAGTTGGCTCTCCTTCCGACCGGAGCCCGTGCTGTTCCCCGACACGCCGACCCCCGCCTCGAACGAAGAACAGCTGTACATCCTGGACAGGTGGGCGCTCAGCACCTCGGTGTACGCCTCTCTGCGAAATGAAAAGATCTCGGAGAACGTAGCGCTCACGCTGAACTGGCTGAACCGCGTTCCGCTGACGACGTTCGTGCTGATGCCCCGCGACCCATCCAAGCTGACGGACCCGGACTACCCGGACCCCGACGGTTACGACCCCATCCCAGTCGCCGAGGCGTACCGGAAGTTCCTGACGAGCGCGTTCGTCGCGGGGGAGCTGTCGGGGTTCATACCGATCGTCGTGGACCCCCCCGTCGACACGCCCGATTCCGTGGCCGCGGAGATCGCCGAATGGACTACGGGCTTACAAAGGGGAATGTGACGCACATCGCACACGGGGCGCTTGACTGCCGCCCCGTGTGCGCCTAAGCTGTAATCACCGCGGCGGGACAACCGCCGACTTGAGAGAAAGGAACACACCGTGAGGACAATGCCCACTGTTGAGAACGCAGCCAGTTGGTTCAATGCGAAAACCGTTACCCATCATCTCGACGTCGTCGACACTTGCACAGCCGATGGCTCGACTGTGCGGTTCTACAACGCATGCGGGTTCGAATTCATGACGTTGAAGTCAGACGACGTGAGCACGCGGTTCGGTTTGATACTGGACCATGAAGTGGAGAAGGTCACGGTTTCTTCACAGCCTGCGGGGCTGTGCGTGTCCTTCGTAGTCAGCCGGTGGTTCGAAGAGGGCCTGGATAAGGTATCCATCGTCCTCTCTCCCGCCGCTTCGGTGGAGCTCAAGTCTGAGATCGGTGCGGTGTCCGTGATCGAAGAGACGGACACGACGTCGGACGTGATCACGTCGTTCTACGAAGATGAGACCTCGGACGAGCCGTGGTTGGTCATCGTCGAGCCTCGCTGAAAGGAGGACTGACATGCTGTTCTACGATTATGAGGATTGCCTGTGCGCCTACATCAGGAACCGCGGTTTCGTGTGCGTGGACGCGAGCAGTCCTCGCTTCGACGAACGTCTGCCAGCGCACTTCGACTTGACGACATGCGACGAGGCGGCGCCGTACACGAACCCCTACGGAGACATTCTGCTGGTGCACCACCGCCTTCCGCCTGACATGTGCTATAACACGGTGTTGCAGAAGCTGGTGCCGGAGGATTGGTCGAACATGTTCACTGTAGAAGATGGAGAGCAGAATCCGTACACAGAGATGCTGCACGGATGTGTAGCGGTGTCGTTGGAGTCGGATAACGAGTTTTTCTTAGGCGACCTAACGTATAACCTTGGGGCTAAGACGATCCACTGCGAGCCGGATACAGGTGAGCCGTTTGACATGAGGAAAGACGAGTTCGTCAGAGCGTTCAAAGTGAGGAGCCTCGAAATATGACGCACAAGGACATCGCCATCGCTATAGCGGAAGCGTACGACACCGCGCCTAGCGCACCGCTTGCGCGCTATTACAGGGAGGATGGAACGATCGCGGTGAACACTGAGGAGGCGAGGTATATGACGAAATACAACCTGTTGACGAAGCGGCTGAGGGTGCTGTTGTATCCGCACCACGAGACCATCGGGTCGTTCTATTTAGGAGACGACTAGGAAGGAGATGACGATTGCTGTGGGTTTGAAATTGATTCCGCCCGGTCAGGGCAGTAAGCTGAGAGAGTACTACATCCGTTTCGATGGTTCGATGTACGGCGTGTTGCACGTGGACGTCGAAGCGCACACCGCGAGTCTGGTACCTCTCAAGGATCTCGACAACATTCCGGTGTTCGTGGAGCCGCTGGATCCGTACAAGCTACACGGTGTGCGAGTGTTCGACTCTTCGAGTTTCCGCATGGTGCTGTGCTTCTTCGATCGTTTCTATGTGACGGTCGGCGACCTGCACGTATTGGAGTTCGACAGCCCGCAGGCTTATATGGAGCACATGCGCGTTTCCTTGTACGATGCGGTGTTGTTTCCACCTGTTGTGGAAAGTCAGGAGACGAACCCGTGGCGGACGTTGGCCCGGTCCGGACAGCTGCTCGACCCGAACTCTGTGTAGACTGTGGAGAGAGGTAGACGGTTCTTTGACGCTGAAGCCGGCCCGGAGCTTCGCGATCTGCGAAGCGTGGGAGGAGAATAACTGTTCGACTAGCTCGTGGCGTTTGACGTCTGTTCGCAAACGTGCAGCGCAGTAATGGATGGTGATGTATTTCACAAGGCGGGGGCTTGACGGCCCCCGCCCTTTCCGTATACACTTCTTAATACACATATCAGCGAGAGAAAGGGTTAATCAGTATGGGTTTCGAAAAACCACAGGACTACGTGGATGCTTTGAAAAGGCTTGAAGGCCTCCCATTGATGGGCATGGAGGTCATGGATGGTCGCTTGTTCTTCACCAGCCTGTCCAGCCACGTAGCGCTCCCTTTGCGTAACAAAAGGAGAGATTGGGGTTATAGAGTGGGGCGCTATGGCTTGAACAATCTCGATGTGCTTGTGAGCTACGTGAGGTACGACGATCAGTTCAGGCAGGTTCGACTCTTCGCCGAGTATGGCGACGTTATCGCACACGTGGAGCTTCGGAACATCACCCGGAAGGAGTGGCTGATCAGCGAGCTGTACGGTCAGAACCTGCACAGCTCGATGAATGTCAACCAATATAAGAAATATGCTCTTTTGGCCACCGGTGTGGTGTTCACGGAGGAGGCCGATGGCCTGACGGGCGTCTTCATCCATTGGCCGTTTCTCGACTCTCCGGTGGACAGCGTCATCGACCGGGGCGACAGGTTGTACGTCATGACCGAGAAGGGTAGGGCAGTCGAGCTGTTTTTCAATGCTGAGGAAGGGGGAAACGAAGATGGCGAGGACGACTGACGAGAAGCTGATGCAACGGGCCTTCGATTTGCTTGACCCACTAGTGCGCGAGGGGTGGTCTTTGCACACTGTGAGCTATACGGCCGATAGGACCACGCTGTTCTTCGATAACGGCGTCTCGGCCTACCTCAAAAGATCGGGGTACTTCATCTCGGATTATAAGCCTCGCGTCTGCTCAACCCCTCTCGCCTCTATGCGGCGTGTGAAGAAGAAAGACGGATCGGATGCGTGGCGGTTGCTCGATGGGGAGGGGCACACCGTTCTCACCGTGGAGCTCTCACAGCCGGCCGACCCGCTTCCCGCATACGTCGGGGCCCTGAAGGAGGCGCTCATCGGGTCTAGCGTGCAGAGCGTGTCGGCGACGGGCGGAGGGTTGTGCCTGCATTTGGACGACGACTACGACGCCGTGATGAATGGGGCTTTGCGTGTGCGCATTCACCCCGAGCGGGTGCCGTTCACTGTGGGCGATGTGTTCGTTAACCGCGGCGGTGCGGGACTCGTCTTGTGCGTGTGCGCACAGGCGAGAGAAGAGGATGAGAACGCTAACAAGCCGGTCGTGGCATTCAAGATCGACCGAGACACACTGGACAGGAAGGAGCTGTCGTTCAATGTTATCTGATGGGGACATTCGAGAGTTTGCTTTAAACTACGGTGACGGTAGACCGTTGGTGAGTCCATTCGACGAGGACAACCTGCAGCCGGCGAGCTACGACGTGCACCTGAGTCCGTATCTGGTCGATCCTTTCGACTCGCACAGTCGGGGCTTGATCTATCTAGATGACGCCGTTCCATACTTCGTGCTGCCACCTAACGAGCTGTGGCTGGGGGAAACGTCTGAGTGGTTCAACATTCCTTCCGATATGGCTGCGAAGGTGGAGGGCCGGTCCAGCTGGGGACGCCTCGGCCTGATGACGCACATCACAGCTGGGTTCGTCGATCCTGGTTTCAAGGGGACGATTACGTTGGAGCTTTACAACGTCGGCAAGCACCCGCTGCGGCTGCCTGTGACGCATCATAGACGGGATTCTGCGACGGCGGATGTCGAGCCGATCGCCCAGGTGGGGTTCTTCGACCTCGTGACGGCTAGCGAGAAGCCATACGATGTGCGAGGCCACTATGTGAACCAAGAGGGCCCGACGACGTCTAAGCTGTCGAAGTTCGCGAGGAGGCCGGACGCGCAGTAATGGACATCGCTGACATCTGGAGGGGCGAAGAATGGGTCAAGCAGGCGCGCTGCAAGAAGAGCGACATCGGCATGCACCTGTTCTTCGCCCCCCGCGAGGGGGCCGACGTCGAGGACGACCCCTACTACGCGCGGGCCAAGTGGGTGTGCTCGATCTGTCCTGTGCGACGTGAGTGCAGAGACTATGCGGACCGCGTGGAGAAAGGGCAGAAGAGGCTGTTCGGCGTGATAGGCGGGGAGGATTCGTTCGAGCGCCGGGCCAGGAGAGAAGAGGAGGGTAAGCTGTGAGGCAGTTGTTGTACGGAAAGAAGGGGCCGCTTGAGGGCTGGTTCGCCGTCAATTCGGACGACACACTGGAGTATGTGCCGACGTCGAGTGAGGCGATGCACAACTCATACCGGGAGACGGTGGAAGACGCCAAGGGTAAACCGTTCCGTGCGATCAGCATCGGGTACGCGTCGGAGCGGCAGATCTTCTACACGTGTAACGGGATTCGACTGATTCTGGTGAAACAGGACGAACCCCCATTCCACCCTGGAAAGGCTCCGTCCGGGTACTACTACGACGCGTCTAGGCATACGGTGGATCGCTTCTACGACCCGCCGTTCCACGTGAAGGGGGAGGAGTGTCCTGCCGATTCGGTGACGGGCATTCTGAGATCTCAGGGGTATGTGTGGTGCAGTCGTAAGTACGATGGCGCCGAGTTCCTCCTGACGAAGGACCCTGAGGGCAAGGCGGATGTGGACAAGTACTACATCAAGGCGTTCTCTATCGGGTTGAACATGGACCTGTTGGTGCGTTCGATCGACATCTCGTGCGCGAAGTTCGAGGTTGTTCGATCATGATCGAACAATCACTTGAACTTACACCTGAGCAGTTGGAGAAGGTGGAGGCCATCGTCGCACAGCGGGATGGCTTCCGGGCCGCTTTGGACGTGTCGGACACGGGGACGGGCAAGACCCTGTGTGCGGTGGAGGTGGCGAAGCGGCTTGAGCCGGCTACGACGTTGATCGTGGGGCCGGCGAAGCCGCAGATCGTCAGCGCGTGGAAGGCGACGTTCGCCCGGCAGGGCGTGGAGCTTCCGTTCAAGCGGATCGATTCGAAGCACCTCGGCCATTTCGACGACATCCGCGCCGGTGTGCCCGGTGTCTACTACGTCGGTAGGGAGTACCTAGGATTATCCGACTATAATGCGAAGAACATCGAGAAGGGTAAAGAGAACCTTCTACCCTGGTCGAAGGCCAAGCCGGACTTCGTGGTATACGATGAGGTGCAGTCAGCATCGAACCGTAAATCCGGAAGGGCGAAGGCCATGTGGAGCCTGCGGAATGCTGGTTTCAAACTGGCGATGTCCGCTACGCCGCAAGGCAACCGCTTCGAAGGGCTGTGGTCGATTTGCCGTTGGTTGTGGTGGAACGTTGAAGATCCGAGCCGCGTTCCGCTGTCCCACGACAAGAGGGACTGGTTGTTCGTGGAGGGGTCATTCCATCGCTGGAAGGCGCGGTGGTGCATTGTTCAGAACAGTTGGATCCACGACAGGTATGGCAGGTTGCAGGAGATCGAGACGATCGTCGCCGAGAAGGAACCGGGGGCTTTCCTTCGTTCTTTGCCGTGTGTGGTCGGTTTGCCTGCGGAGCGGAAGCCGGTGGACACCCGTATCGTCGAGTGCGAGCTGACGCACAAACAGCGCGATATATATGACAAACTGCAATATGAGCTGATCTCCGAGGTGGAGGGCGGCTTGCTCGTGGCGTCTCTTCCGATTGTGAAGCTTGTGCGTCTGCGTCAGGTGGCGTTGGGCGAGCCGTGCATGGTGTACGACCCTGATATTGACATGGACAGGGTGACGTTCGACTCGGACTGTCGCTCTAGGAAACTTGACATGTTGAACGCGCTGATCGAGAAGTACCACGCACACGACAAAGTGCTGGTGTTCACGTCGAGTCAACGGTTCGCGAATGCTGTTGCACACAGGGTGTGCGCGAAGACAGCCCTATACACGGGTGCGCAGTCGGCCAAGGCACGTAGTGAGGCGTTTGCGGGGTTCACAGCGGGTGGTGTGCAGGTCTTGCTGTGCACTGTCGGAGCCGCGGCTGAGGGCCTGGACGGCCTGCAGCGCGTGTGCCACGTGGAGGTGTGGCTGGACGAGGACCTGAACGGGATGCTGTGCGAGCAGGCGAAGGGCCGGCTGAACCGGATGGGCCAGCCTGCAGATCGGATCATTCGCTACTATTTCCAGGCTCGGGACACGATGGACGACGGCACGTTCCAGCGTCTCGCGCAGCAGGCGGAGAACAATCGTTCAGTACTGAACAAGTGAGCTATATCACACAGCCCCGGCTTGCACGTCCGGGGCTGTGCCTGTACCGTAAAGGTACAAGCTGATTGAGAGAAAGGAACACACCATGACGATCACGGAGTTCATCGAAGACCTTGAGAAAGCCCGCGCCAAGTACGGCGATTTGAAGCTGTTCGTGGCGAGAGGATACCAGTTGTACCCGGCTGAGTCGCTCGACTTGTTCGACTGCCGCGTGGGGTACAACGAGCATTATGATGAGTTCTTCGAGTCGGATAATGCCGGGTTCGGGGCTGAGGAGGCCGTCGTTCTCGGTTAACAGAGAAAGGAGGCACATGATGGATGACTACATTAACGTCCATTTAGAGGGCGCACCCATGCTGTTCGATAACATGGACAAGTGTTATGCGTTTATTCCAGCTCTTGGGAAATGGCTGGACGTGAATGGTGCGGACTACTGTCTTGGGCTTGCGGATATACGTAACCTCATGGACAACGACTTGCTCTATTTCGCACCCGTGCCATTCATTCAACACGTGTGGGGCCAGCGTGATACGCAGCGTGCCGCATTGGAACCGCACACCACACTGAGGTATAAGGACGGGCCGATCATCTTGCACAACACGGGCGACACACCCGCTGTCATCGAATGCAAGCACCTCGTCAACTTCGCAATCAACAAAGGCTGGGAGCTTCAACTGGTATGAGGAACGACGAATTACTGTCACTGTTCACGCCCCAGACCCGGCGCGACAAGCAGATCCGGGTCGGGGCCTCGAACCTCTCCAACCCGTGTGCGTTGTGCCTTGCCGAGGACATCCTGCCGGGCATCAAGGACAAGAGCGGCGTGGAGCTCGTGCCCCGCGAGATGAGGGAATCCAACTTCGTCATGGGGGCGAGGATCGGAACTGACATCCACCGCGGCTTGGAATATTGGGCGAAGCGGCTCTTCCCCCAGTGGGAGCTGGAGCAGCGCTTCGAGCTCGGGCTCTACGAGAACTACGGGCTCATCAGGTCTACGGCCGACGCTTACGACCCGGAGGACGGGACGATCGTCGACTACAAGACGACCACCCGCGCCAAGCTGAAGGCCCTCAGCGCTGTATTCTCGATGCACGGGGACATACCGGATGTGACGGGTGACAGCGCTAAAGCCAAGTACATCGCCTACGTCGCACAGACCCACCTCTACGCGCTCGGTAAGGAGCGCCGCGACGGCGAGGGGACGGTGCACAAGATCAAGGTCGTTTTCATTCCGAGGGATGCTTCGCAGGTGTCCGATGTGGAGATCTTCACCCTTGACTATGAACGTGAAAAGGCGGAGCAGGTGTGGGAAAGAGGGCAGCACATCATCGACGCCCTGTGCGACGGCTTCACGGACTTTCCGTCATACCCCGGCTGTTATCGCTGCAACGTGCTGGCCGTTAAGAAGGACAAATAACCGGGGGTGTGCGACATGAAAGAACAAGACGACATTCTGGAGTACGGTTACATATCGGGGCTCATCGACAGCCTCGAAGAGAGGAAGAAGGAACTCGCTGCAGCTATCAAGCAACGGCTGCAGGTCGGTGAGTCCGGTGTAGCCGGGCCGTATATAGTGACGCGAAGGGAGGTTCACCGTTTCGATATATCGAAAGCTGAAAAGGCTCTACCTAGAGATACGCTTCGACGTTGCTATGTTCAAAAGCTGGATCCGAAGAGAGTGAAATCACTGGCTTCGGCAGAGGAATATCTTCAATGCCTTAAGAGCACAGAACAGCTTTACATCCGTCAAGAGAAAGGAGAAGACGAATGACCGACTTCGACATCGAATCATTCATCATCAAACCCGACGAACTCAGCAAACCCGAGCAGATCCTCGTCTACTCCGACTACGGCCAGGGGAAGACGACGTTCGCAGCCTCCGCTGCTAAGTTCGGTCCCACCTCGCCAGTGCTGTACCTCGACCTCGAAGGCAGCACGACAGGGGTCACACGCGATGTTCCACCGGAAAACATCGACATCGTCAGGCCTAAGAACATGCCGATACCAGAGGGCATGACCAAGGAGGAAGGCTGGATCCACAACACGGACCGCATTCTTGTGGCCTTCCTCACAGGCGAGATGCCCCGTGAGTACAAGACGATCGTCATTGACCCGCTCAACGTCTACAATGACTGGTGTGCGGATCACTTCGAGGCCGTCGAGATGGCCAAGCAGAACCCCAACAAGTTCGCCATCTGGACGGAGGCAGCCAAGAAGACCACCGGCTCGAACGGGATCTTCCCTCTTCTGAAGGACGCCGGGGTGCTGTCCATCCTCGTAGTCCACCAGAAGACCGACGACAACGGGGTGGCGGACTTCGCCTGGCGCGGCTCCGGCTCGCGGGCCAAGGTTGGACAGACGCCCGACGTGGTGGTACATTTGTCACTGGACACCGACCGGAAGACCGGCGAGTCGCATACGGAAGCGCAGATGTTCGCATCCCGGACGATCGGGGCCAAGAACCGCTTCAACCTTCCTCCGTTTGTGGAGGACCTGACCATCGAAAAGCTCTGGAAGCTTTGCGACAATCACTGAGAGAGGAGAACACTATGGTACGCAAACCCGCTTATAAGGCATTCAAACTCGACGACAAGGAACTCAAGTCCGCTCTCGGAGCCGACGGCCACTTCGGAGGCCGCGGCGGTGCGGTCAAGGTTCCGGCGCCCGGGGTCTACCGGGCTATCATCTGCGATGTGGAGAAGGGAGAGTACAAGTCCGCTGCCAATGCAGGGCTACCGCGTCTCGTCGTTGACCTGAAGATCATCGAGGGCCCGACCGACGACTACGACGGCGCCATCGTCAAGGACTTCAACGTCCCGCTTCAACCGCACTGGAAGAACGGCAAGCTCAACTACAGCTTTCCGAACTTCTGGGAGGCCGTCGGCGCCTACGACCCCGACGAGGGCTTCCTGATCCCCGAAGACGAAACCGAACTGGTCGACCCCGATCAGACGGTCCTCGTCAAAATCGGGAACCGCCACAATGATCGGGGTTACGTAAACGCAACTGTCGAGTCCTACTACGTGGACGACGGAAAGCGAGAGCTGGAACAGCTCGGCGAGCCGCTGAAGCCCAAGGTCGTGCAGGACGCACCCACGGCTAAGGTCCAGCCGGCCAGGGACACGACGAGGAAGTTCAGCATCGGTTAAGAGAAAGGAGTAAGGAACGGCCCCGTTGGGGCCGTTCCTGCTCTATAAGACACCGTCGGTTCGGAAGAGAAAGGAAGAGAAGATGGAAGCGATAGAATTCCTGGACATGATCTATGGGGACATCGAAGGGTACATCAACATCGTGACGATGGATCCCCTCGATGAAGAGGAGACCGTTAAAAGCAAATTCGTCAAGTGGCCGGAGAAGCGCGACTTCGCCCAGCGCTACCTGTCGATGCGCGAGGATGAGAACACCTACTGCTCGGTCGGCGTCTTCACAGGCAAGAGCCGCTCAGGCGATGACGAAGGCGCCATGTGCGGTGTTGTGTGGGCCGAGGCCGATACCTGCCCGCCGAGCGAATTCGAGGTCGAGCCGAGTTTGGTTGTGCGCACATCGAGAAGTCGCACGCATTGTTGGTGGGTCCTCGACAAGGCATACTCGCTGGCCGAGTGCTCAGAGGTTGCGAGGTCCATCTATCAGAAGCACCGTGACAAAGGCTGCGACTCCGGCTGGCAGGCGTCCAAGCTGCTTCGAGTGCCGGGCTCCGTCAACACGAAGTACGGCGCAGACTACCCTGTGCGCGTGGTGGAGAACATTGGCGCCGTTTACACGTTGGATGAGATTAAAGCGGTCTACCCCGTTGTGCTCCTCGTAGAGGCGAAGAAGGTCGGAGAAGCGCCCCCTATGTGCGATGATGAGCAGCTTCGCGTCATCGAAGATAAGCTCAAGACGCAGTCGCTTCGGTCTATGTATCTCGACGAGATCGAGGATGGGCGTCAGAGTTGGTCTCAGACGGCCAAGAAGTTCCAGATGGAGCTATTTCGTTCTACGTTCACCGACAACGAGGTGTACCAGTTGATGCTCCGCGCACACTGCAACAAGTACAACCCCGTCTACGCTGGTCGGAAAACCAAGGAAGGCCACGCTATTCCGAGACGAGATAATTGGGAACAGTGCACGTGGAAAGAGGTCGAGAAATTCAGTAAGGAGTACAAGGACAGCTTCACGCACCTAGACGAGAACGGGATCGCTCTCGGAGACGAAAGCTTCGCCAACGCCATCCGGGAATACCAAACCGGCGAGATACAGCTTCTCACCGACGACGAGGTGGCTTTCATAGAAAGCGACGACAACCCCACGTTCGTCAAGGATTACATAGACTACGGTCGTACAGTGACGGACACTGCGGATGCATATCATGCTGCACTGGGTGTTGTGACGATGGCTACGACGATCGGAGCCTTCGGGTCCATCAACACGACGGGGGATGACGAGCAGGGGCTTCGCTTCTGGCCGCTTATCCTCGGCCCCTCCGGTACTGCGCACAAGACCACGGCCGTCAACGGAGCTCAGGCGGTCATCGACCTGTGCGGTACTCTGATAGGGCGTGCTAACAGCATCAAAGTGGCAAGCGACTCCACTATCCAAGCTATGAAGCGTGATATCGCTCCATTTCACAACACACCAACGTACATGGCCCTCGATGAGATCCAAGACAAGTTTCGAGATATCATGGATAACCGCGGGTCATGGAACGGCTTCGACGCCGGCCTGTGCAAGTTGTTCAGCGGCGAAGTCGAGATGACTCGTCGTATCACCACGGAAGGCGTCGACAGGGCCAACGCACACCTCAATGTGATCCTCACAGGTATCTACGATGAGTCGATCGACATCCTCGAAATGCGCAACTTCAAGAACGGGTTCCTCACGCGATTCACGTGGGTAACATACATCGAAGAAGACAATGAGGGTAAGAGCGATGATAAGCCGAAGATCGCCGCCATGTTCAATAGCCGTCGAAAGTTCGGCAACAGCAAAGACCGCGACAGGAAAGCGCAGAAGCTCGCGCACACGTTGGCCAGCCGCGTCAACCAGCTGTGCCGTGTGTGCTACAAGACTGACGATGTGCCCGATGTGGAGCAGCGACTTCAGGAACGGGAGCTCGACGTGAACCGCATTCTCCTCGACGTGGACGACGAGGCGCTCGACCGCTACGAGACATGGTGTCTCAATGTACAGCGCTTCGACATCGTCGAAGACAAGTCGTCGATCTTCGAATCTGCCTTCCGACGGCTGTGCATCACCGTTCCCCAGGTAGCCGGGATGTTCAGCCTCATGGATAGAGAGGACGGCGTGATCACCAAGACGCACATGCTGAACGCCATCTACTACGCCAACCATTGGGTACGGTGTCTGCTCAAGGCGCTCAACGACGTGACGGCGAGCCACTACGTCAAGCAGCAGGAGTCGGTCATGACGTTCATTCGCACGCACTGCGACAAGGCGAACCACGCCATCTTGTGCACGAAAGTCCGGGACAAATTCCCCGAGTTGGACGAGTGGACGTACAAGAACATCATCTCTTCGCTGCGAGGAAGAGGTCTCATCTCCGGCCCGGTCGAGCTCGAATACATTCGAGGCAAGAGTAAGAACAAGAAATCCAAGGGCTGGTTCTACACGATGGTGGTGGATGAATGAGAACTGTGCGATTCTATCTGGCATCCGGCGACATCGGGATGTTCCAGGAGGTGGCAGTTGCTGCCAGTCCGGAGCTCGGACCCCTCGACTACGAGTGGTCCGACACCGAGGAAGGCGCCGCTGTCTTCGACCTCGAACCGTGGGACGACTGTGGAATCGACACGGCAGCTCAGTGGTTCGCCGGTGTTGTGCGACGATATCTACTGGACAACGGTGCATGGTCGTCGCCGTTCGGCGGAGAATGGTCGAAGATCCTCTTCCTTGACATCGAATCCCATGGCGTCGAGAAGCGCTGGTCCATGACGCCGAGGGATTTCTTCCGTCTAGGCCAGTACGCGTGGGGTGAAGGCCCCGTCATCTTGACTGAAGACTATGATGAAGTCATCGCCGCTATCCGTAAAGCAGATGGCGTCGTGGTGCACAATGGCCACAACTTTGACTTGTCTGTGTTGTTCGGTAAAGACAGCGACGAGCCGCTTCGTATGACGATGGACCGTCGCGTCATCGACACCATGGTTCTCGCCAATATCGCATACCCCGCCCCGTCCTTCTACAAGGACCGGGCGGGGCGCCCCGTCGCCACAGACCTCCGCCCTTCGAATGTGCGTAGATGGCTGTCCCTCGACAACCTCGCATACCAGATGGGTCTGGAAGGCAAAGTCATGGACCTGAAGGACCTCGCCAAGCAATTCAACCCACCCGGCACTAAGGTCTCCGATCTCGACTTCGGGCTGATACCCATCGACGATCCGGTGTTCCGCGAATACTCCGAACAGGATGTCGTCGTACTCCGTGGAATCTTCAAGGAGCTTCTACTGCGTCATGAGGTAAACGAGTACGACTGGCGTGAACAGTTGAAGGCGGCTATCAACGCGCAGATGTCGAGGAACGGGTTCCTCATAGATGAAGACAAAGTCTACGACAGGTTATACGCCTTGGCTGACAGAAAGGAGAAGCTACTCGACTATCTGCACAAGTCAGTGGGTATGCCACTTGATTCGAAGCAGCCATGGCGGACGAACGTCGGAAAGCAGTGCATCACCGACGCTCTGGCTGCGTTCGGCGTAGACGAGCACACGCATCCTGAGTGGCCGCGCACACCGACCGGAGCCCTGCAGCTGTCCGGCAGCGTCGTACAGGACCTCCTGAGAGGCCACGGAATCCACGCTGAGGCCTTCGGAAAGGTGCTGGGCGAGCTACTGGGCCAGCGCTCACTTGCGCAGCTCACAATCGATTGTCTGCAGCCTGACGGCCGTGTGCACCCCGAGGTCGACGATCTCCAGCGATCTGGACGCTCGTCGACGACGAAGCCCGGACTGACCGTGTGGACGGCTCGCGGCGACAACGCGGTGGAGAAGTCCTATTTCATCCCGGACCCGGGCTGCAAGCTGGTGTCGTTCGACTACTCGAATGCGGATGCGAGGATCGTCGCAGGTTACGCGCAGGATCCTGCATATCTGAAGAACTTCCTGCCTGGCGCCGACCCGCATGAGATTACAGGCCGTGCCGTCTGGGGTGATGAAGAGTACGAGGCGCACATGCCTGAAGGCTGGGAGGCCGATCCTGAGGCGCGAAAGCACAACCCGTACCGCCAGAAAGCCAAGGCGCTCTCGCACGCCTGGAACTATGGAGGCGGGGCGAAGACGATTTCCAAGGCGTCGGGTCAACCGCTCGACGTGGCGGAGCACTTCGTCAAACAGATGGCGAAAGCCTACCCTTTGGTTGTGCGATGGCGTCAGGACTGTGCGGATCAGGGGGAGAGCGGCTACATCTACAACGCGTGGGGCCGGCGTATGAGCGTCAACGTCGAGCGGTCTTACACGCAGTCCTCGGCGCTCATGGGGCAGTCTGGGACGAGGGAGATCATGACTGACGCGCTCATCCGGATGCTGAAATGTGACGTTCGCCTCATTCACTGGCTTCGCGCGCAAATCCACGACGAGCTGATTTTTTCGATCCCCGAAACCGAGCTAGAATGGGCGGTACCGAAAATCGCCGAGCTGATGTCCACTACGTGGAACGGAGTCGAGTTCACAGCCGCACACGGGCAGCCGGCAGACGACTGGGAGCACGCATCCCACTAACGAAAGGAGAAACGCATGACGAAAGCAACGCTGTACACGAAGCCTGGCTGTGTCCAGTGCAAGATGACGAAGAAGGATCTGACGAAGAAAGGGATTCCTTTCGATGAGATCGATATCACAGAGGACCACGACGCTCTGTCATTCGTGTTGGGTCTCGGATACAAACAAGCGCCGGTCGTGGTGATCGGCCAGACGCATTGGAGCGGGTTCCGTCCGGACATGGTTAGGAAGTTCGTTTGATGAACACGGTCGATAGGCAGTATGAGGTTCTTCTCGCAGACGTTCTAAAGCATGGAGTGGAGAAGAAGGATCGCACAGGGGTGGGGGCGCTGTCCGTCTTCGGACGGCAGATTCGCTACGACCTGCGTAACGGTTTCCCGCGTATCACGACGAAGTTCGTGCCCATGAAGGCTGTTAAGGGCGAATTGCTGTGGTTCCTGTCCGGCGACACGAACATCAAGTGGTTGAAGGACCATGGCATTACTATCTGGGATGAATGGGCCGATGCAGACGGCAACCTCGGGCCCGTGTACGGATACCAGTGGCGTTCCTGGCCTGCACCAGACGGAAAGGGCATCGACCAGATATACGAGGTCGTCGAGAGCTTGAAGGCCGATCCGGACTCCCGCCGGCATATCGTGTCGGCGTGGAACGTCGGCGACTTGGACGCCATGGCTCTTGCGCCGTGCCATGTTCTATTCCAGTTCTATGTAGCGGGCGGCAGGCTCTCGTGTCAGCTATACCAACGCAGTGCGGACTTATTCTTGGGGGTGCCTTTCAATATCGCGTCGTATTCCTTGTTGACGCACATGATCGCACAGCAAACAGGCTACGACGTGGGCGAGTTCATCTGGACTGGGGGAGACTGCCATATATACAAGAACCACGTAGTGGCTGTGCGAGAACAAATCACCCGCAACCCCTACCCATTTCCCGAGCTCAGCCTCAAGAAGGCGCCATCTATATTCGACTATCAAATGAGTGATATATACGCATCGGCCGGGTACAAACACCATCCCGCCATCAAGGCCCCCGTGGCTGTATAATCGAAGACCCATCGTAGAAAGGACGAGATTTTGACTGTTAACATTGACCCGATCTCCACCGTGGAAGAGTACGTGGAGCAGGCGGATTGGCGCGTCAACGCGAACGCGAACCAGGGCTACTCCGTCGGCGGCCTCATTCTCAACGCCGCCGGCAAGACGATCGCGAACTATTGGCTGTCGAAGGTGTACAGCGAAGAAGAAGGAGCCGCACACAGAAACGGCGACTACCATATCCACGACCTCGACATGCTCGCGGGCTATTGTGCGGGCTGGTCTCTTAGGAGGCTCTTGGAGGAAGGCTTCAACGGCATCGCCGGGGCCATCGCCTCTGATCCTCCGCGTCACTTCAGGTCGGCCTGCGGCCAGATCGTCAACTTCCTCGGCACGCTGCAGAACGAGTGGGCGGGGGCCCAGGCCTTCTCGTCCTTCGACACGTACATGGCGCCGTTCATCCGGCTCGACGGGCTGGACTATGCGGAGGTCAAGCAGTCGATGCAAGAGCTCATTTTCAATCTCAACGTTCCAAGCCGTTGGGGCAGCCAATGCCCCTTCACGAACCTGACGTTCGACTGGACGTGCCCTGAGGATATCAAAGACAACCATCCGCTTATCGGCGAGGAGGTCTGCGACTTCACATACGGGGACCTCCAGGCCGAGATGGACACGATCAACCGCGCCTACATCGAGGTCATGATGGAAGGCGACGCCGACGGCCGCGTCTTCACCTTCCCGATCCCGACCTACAACATGACGAAGGACTTCGACTGGGAGTCGGACAACGCCCGCGCCCTGTTCGATATGACCGCGAAGTACGGCCTGCCCTACTTCCAGAACTTCATCAACTCCGAGCTCGACCCGGGCATGATCCGCTCGATGTGCTGCCGCCTCCAGCTCGACCTGCGCGAGCTCCTGAAGCGGGGCAACGGTTTGTTCGGCTCGGCCGAGCTCACGGGCTCCATAGGCGTCGTCACTGTGAATGCCGCAAGGCTCGGGTACATGTGGGCAGGGGACGAAGATGCGCTCTACGAGAGGCTCGACCATCTTATGGACCTCGCCTCGTCCACCCTAGAGAAGAAGAGGATCAAGATCGCAGAGCTCATGGAGCGGGGCCTCTTCCCCTACAGCAAGCGCTACCTCGGGGGGCTCGGCAACCACTTCTCCACGATCGGCGTCAACGGCGTCAACGAAGCCATCCGCAATTTCACTCACGACAAGGAAGACATCACCACCGAGTGGGGCCACGCCTTCGCCAAGCGGCTCCTCGCGCACATGAGGGAGCGCCTCGTCCAGTACCAGGAGAAGACTGGCAACCTCTACAACCTGGAGGCTACCCCTGCGGAGGGTACCACGTACAGGTTCGCCAAGGAAGACAGGAAGCGGTTCTCCAACATCATCCAAGCTGGAACCGACAAGAACCCCTACTACACGAACTCCTCGCAACTTCCGGTCGCCTACACGCAGGACGCTTTCGAGGCGCTCGAGATGCAGGCGGACTTGCAGTCGATGTACACGGGCGGCACCGTCCTGCACCTGTACATGAACGAGAAGATCTCGTCCGGTGCTGTGTGCGCCAAGTTGGTTAAGAGGGCGCTCACCAACTTCCACCTTCCCTACATCACCATCACCCCCACGTTCTCGATTTGCCCCAACCACGGCTACCTCGCCGGGGAGCATTTCGTGTGCGAGACGTGCGGTGAAGCCTGTGAAGTGTGGACGAGGGTCATGGGATACTTCAGGCCCGTGCAGTCGTTTAACATCGGAAAGAAGGGAGAGTATGCAGAGAGGACGTGCTTCACGGAGAAGGAGAGCGTGAAGGCTTGACCGAGAGCAACGACCTTCAGGTGGCCGGGTTAGTCCCCCTCTCGTCAGTGGACTGGCCCGGCCGTCTCGTAGCCACCGTATTCTACCAGGGCTGTCCGCTCAGGTGCCCATACTGTCAGAACTCGGCCATCCTCGACAATCGCACACCGGGCGCCATTGCCTGGTCGGAAGTCGCGGGCTTCCTCAAGCGGCGCGTCGGGCTGCTCGACGGCGTCGTCTTCACAGGTGGAGAGGCACTGCGCCAGGAGGCTGTGATCTCTGCTGCCGAAGAAGTCGCCGAGCTCGGCTTCGAGGTAGGAGTCCACACGTCCGGTATGTTCCCGGACAGACTGGAGCGCATGATGCACGTCGTCGACTGGGTCGGACTTGACGTGAAAGCCCGGCCTGAGGACTACAAGAAAGCCGTCGGTGTGCGAGGAGACAAGGTGTGGCGTACGCTCGACCTCGTGCTGGAGTCCGGAGTCGACTACGAGGTGCGCACAACCGTCTATCCCGAGTCGCTCATCGACTACCATTTCGAGGACCTCGTCTCCCAGCTGAAGCTGGCAGGTGTGTGCAACTTCGCCCTGCAGGAGGCCCGCACAGAGGGCACGTCGGTCGCCTTCCAGCTGATGGCCGCCTCATGGGACAGGAAGAGATGGGAGAAACGCCGGCGCGAATTGGTTGAATGCGTCCAGGCCGCTGGCTTCGACCGTTATATCCTCAGGCTCGCATAAGTGACGGACGACACAGCCCAAGGTGTTGACGGGGTCGGCTCCTTTCGCTACCATGGAGACATGGAGAAAGAAAGGAGCCTACCCCATGACACAGACAACGACACTCAACGAGACGCAAATCATTATCTTCGTCCTCTTCATCGGCGCCATTGCACACCTCGTCGCCTACCAAATCTGGGCGACAAGAGGCGACCGAGGAATTGAGAACTACGACACGCGCATCCGCCCCTTTATGTGGACCGTTTGGGCGTGGCCGTTCCACTATGGGGTGTTCGCCTGTCTGTTGATTGACTACTTGTGGGGTAACAAAGCGAAGGAAAGGAAATACTATGAATATCTGGGTCGTTATTATGCTTCTGGCATGGGCTACGGCTATAGCGCTGCTGGATTGGCAGCTCCGCAAATCGGCGAAGAAGCTGAACGAGGCGATACAGGGAGCGAGGCGTCTTACTATTACCACCCGGCCTCTCGGTCATTCGTCGACGGCGGGTACTGGGGGTACGCACAGCAGCACCACGGGCTCTGAGGACAAGCGATGACGACGTTACTGGCTATAGACCCTTGCGGGGTCGGTGGTACGACCGGCATCGTCCTCCTCTGTTATGGGGAAGACAAGCCGGCCAGACTCTTCAACTCGTGGAACCCCGGCACCGATGAGACCTACGATTGGTTCTACAAGCGGATGTTCGACCGCATGGTTAAACCTGATGTTGTGGTGTGCGAGAGGTACGTCAACCGTAACATCCCAGGAGCCGACATCAACCCGGTTCGCGTTGAGGGCGCTGTCCACGTCTTCGGCCGGTTCCTTGGAAAAGAGATTGTGTGGCGCACACCGCACCAGCGGCTGTTCGTCCGCGACGAGAACCTCCGCAAGCTTGGTCTCCTATTCGAGAAGGTCGAGGACCACCACCACGACAGGAGAGAGGCCGCACGGCACGCCATAGCCTATCTGGTCGAGCGAGCACACCACAAACCCACATATGAGAGAGGGTGGAAATGAAGATAGGATCGCTTTTCACAGGTATAGGCGGATTGGAGCTCGGGGTATGCAACATAATGACATCCATCGCTCCGTACGGCAATGATATCGAGTGGATAGCAGAGACCGACGGGAATGCGCTGAAGATACTTGATCATTCAACTATGTTCCACGGGGTGCCCAATCTCGGAGATGTGGCGAAAATCGATTGGTCCGCGGTACCCGACGTAGACTGCATTACCGGAGGGACGCCTTGTCAGGACTTCTCACACCTCGGAGCCCGTAAAGGGCTGGAGGACGAGAAGAGCTCTCTGCTCTACGCGTTCATCGAAGCCGTGAAAGCGAAGAAGCCGGATTACGTCTTGTGGGAGAACGTCGCAGGGGCTCTCACGAAGGGCGAATATGACGTGCTCTTGGACGCGTTGAACGAAGCTGACTACTCGACAAGCTCTGTGATACTCCCTGCGAGCCGCCTCGGCATGCCGCACAAGAGAAGCAGTCTCTTCGTCTTCGCCGAACGTACGGAGAAATGGGCTGCCCCTTTCAACGCACAGCTAGTCGAAGTTAGGCCTGACACACGGCTACGCTGTCTGCCGACCCCCAATCGGTCACGCATGGACGGCAGGAAAAGCCCCGGGTATTCCAAGCGCCCATCCTTCTACGACCTCAAGTATTGGAGCGAAGACGAAGTGAGGGCTTCCTACGGGGCGGCCATCGAGCGTTGGGAGGAAACACTCGGTCGCGAGGCCCCTCCGCTTGCGAAGCCTAAGGGGACTCTCAACGTAGAGTTCATCGAGTGGATGATGGGCTTCCCGAAAGGGTGGGTGACCGACGCGGACGACGTGTCGCGCACAGCACAGTTGGCGGCCCTCGGAAACGCGTGCACGCCCCAACAGGCTTCCGAAGCCTTTTACTACGGGCTCCTGCAATCGACAAGAGAAAGGACCAATTGATGATCAAGAAATGGAACACCGCACGGTGGATCAGGAAATACTGCTACGACAACGAGGCACTGCACGTCGAAGACTGCTTCGAGCTGGCTGTGCGCCTAGGAAAGGCCGGCATCGGCCCGGTCTTCGAGTGGGATGCGGATAACCCGTTCTCATCCCACCCCTGGAACGGCCAGGGTAACGGCTCGCACAGGTTCGTCGACGTGCTGTTCAACATCATAGGACCGAGTTGGCTGTACACGCCGAACACAGACATCCACCGGTGGTGGAGACGCTATAAGGCAGGTGAGTAGGAAGAAGCCCCCGCATTGCGCGGGGGCTTCTTCTATGCTCCTTGGGGGTGCGTTAGCCGAGCGCTACCCAGCTGACGTGAACGTTCGTATCAACTGGCCACGGCCAGTTACAGGCGGCCGATACCCCGAACTGCTTCTTATCTACCGGAAAAGCGATGATGTTATGCGTGATCGCATCCGTCACCTGGCAGAGAAGCGAACGCGGGACGCGATCGAGCTCTTCCGGGAAGGGAACGGTGAACGATTTGTGCTTGTACTGCTCCCACCTTTGATAACCGGTCTCGAACACGCCGGCGGCGAGAACGGCCATCTGAGCGCTGAAATAGGTGAACCCCGATCCGTCGTGCTGAAGTTGGATACGGTCATTCAGGATATTGAAGATGATAGGCTCGTCGGCCGTGCCCTCCACGCCCTGGCGCTTCAGCTCGTCCACCTTGTTCTGTGCGTCCCATCGCGTCTTCACCGGGTAGATGACCTGCTTGCGCAGCTTGCCGACGACGTTGGACACAGAAGCCGATATCGTGTTGAACAAACCCTGTAATGGTTTGACCGGGTCCGTCCCCTCGATATGCGCGATCCCGTTACTGTCCGTTATAGCCATGTTTCCTCTCCTTACGCGTTAGGCTGATTAGATTCCATCACTAGTATAGTGCCGTAGAAATAATTGTATAGCTCTTTATGCGGGTTGCTCGTCAACCGGTTTTCCCCGATAAGACGGAAGACCACTTGCGTGACGCGAGGCACCGTAATGTTGAAGAACGAATAAAGGTCGTAGAAACCCGGGTTGATCTCGCCGTTGAACATTCCCGGCAGCTGCGAGACGTAGTTTTCTTCGAACTTCGTCTGCGTTCCACCCACTGGGGTCCAAGCAGTTCGAACGATAAGCTGCATCTTCGAACGGAAAGCGTCGGTTGCGTTCGTGTTCACATAACGCCCATTGCCAAAGAAGAAAAAATTCAGGTAACCCTTTCCGTTCTCCGGATAGTTAAGTATGCTCTCTGACAGCAAGACCTCGTTTGTGTTGGGCCCTAGCTGACGCAAATCGCCCGTGAGGGATCGGAACGACAACTTGTTGTTGGTGTTGTCAAGGTTCGACATCAACCCGTTCAGCGAGTTGCGCACACCCCCGATCCCTAAGTTGTTGAGACCTGAGTTGATGGAGGAGATCTCATCCTGCACCCACGCACCCCACGTGTCGCCGGCGCCTAGGTTCTTGTTGGGTATCATTCCGGCTTGTACTCCTTGTGCGGTTGGTTGAACTGGAACACGTTGTAGATCGTCTTCGGAGTCTTGGCTTCGTATTCGGCCAGTGAGACGCCCGTGTCGAGGGCGTTGGAGAACTCGTCGCAGGTTACCCGCGACGTGGCGGTCACAGTGATTTCCTGATTGTTCATATCGACGTGCGTCGTCATGAATCGGTCCCCGCCGTAATCGAAGGCCGACCCGGACGTGAGGAACAAGTCATTCTCAGTCGTTGACGGCGTACGCGACTCCAGGTTTGGCGACGTGAGCGTGATCGTCGGGATTGACCCTGATTTCTCCCACACAGCCCGGAGGCTGTTGTCGATCGCCAGAGACGGCGTATTGATCAATGGATTGTTGATCTGCTCCTCATCGCTACCCAGTGTCGACGATCCGGTGTGCGTTACGTACGTATCCTCCGGCCCCATGACCAGCCCCGTGCCACGGAATCGCAGCGAGTTGTAGTAGTTGGACGGACCCGAGGATGCGGCGATGCGGAACGGCGAATAGTCAGACGTAACCATGCCGCGCACAGTCACGATGATCTGGTTGTGGTTCTTCGGGTCGAGGCGCACAGACAGGCTGCCGCCCTGCCCCAGCCACTGGGACGCTGTGATGGGCAATCCGTCGTTCCCGGCAACGCAGTAGGCTGTGTACTCCAGTCCCGACGTGTCCTTCGCTGGAATGTAGTCTTTGCACTGGGTCACCCATGGCGTCATGGCTTCGATCACGTAGGCGTCGAGCGTGATCGTTTGCTCCACGGTCTTCCGGGCGTCCACTTGAATGATAGTGTCTCTTGATTCTTTGCTCAACGGCAAATACTCGTTGTAGGCGTAACGCATAGGTCGGTATGTCGTCTTCACGGTCTTAGTGGACTGTGCGAGATCCACGCTGTAGCTCATGCCCGTCACGTTGTTCATGCGTTCCTTCAGGAAGTTATTGTCTCGAAGGAACAGTAGGTTCGAATTCTGGCGAAGCATGTACACGTTATGTACTGCGCACAGAGTGTTCAAATAATCCCATACGTTGAACGACCCGCCCGGAGCCATGATGATCGGGTTGTATTGATCGGACTTGATGAAGCCGTCCACATACACCTTGTCGTAGTCGCACAGCTTGAACAGTTCGACGACCACGTTGCGGAAGTTATTGTACTGCGTGGGGACGACCTTCACTTGCTTGAGCTTATAGCACAAGTCATCGACGGTCACGGTGTTCGTCGAATAGTTGGACGTGAACGTTCGCACATCCCCCCGGAACTCGTACACGCTAGACACAGGGTACTTGTTCGTCCACGTCGTCGACACGTCCGCCGGCTTGAAGAATCGGTCCGTCAACGTTATAACAGGGTATCCCTTAGTGCCGCCCGGGACGCTGTACGACATTCGGTCCCACTGCGCAGAGAACGACTCCAGCGAGCGGTCCGTCCTGTATTCGAAGGGTTCGGGTGCGATGCTCACAGCAACACCTTCTCAGTGAACGAAGCAGTCACAGCCACCTCGTAACCGTCGATAGCCGCACTGTACTCTTGTATCGAATACGGCTCCTTCTGCTGGAGTGCTCCATATCCCATGCCAGGCAGGAACGGTCCGTAGTTGTTCGGCACGTCGTTGATCGTCTTCACCTGCGTCTCGGGGTAGGCTCGCACACAGATACTCGAAATACGAGAGCTAGCCCACATCTGGATCTCGCCCCACGGATTGCTGACGTTGTTCGTCGGGATCTGCGTCGTGACGTATCGGCCGTCGAATTCACTGACTGCCGTCACAGCCGTGTCGTTTATCTGGATCGTGCCGTCGCCTCGGCACCCCGCCCACAGCTTGTATCCCTCCGGCCAGTGGATTTTCTGACCGATCTGCCATATCCACGCCGGGTTCCACGACCACGCAGGTGCGCCGTTGTAGGCGCCTGGAGTGGCTACGTGCGGGATGTCGTCTGCGAAAACCGTGGCGTTAGGCGTGTAGTGAGACATGAACAGCGGCAGGAGGTTCGTCTTCATCGCCAGCGGGTCTACGTAGTAGAGCAGCTCGTTCGTGGACAGCAGGTACAGCAGGGCAGCGTGCTCGGCCACGGTGTTGGCCGCCCAGGTGAGCGTGAACTCCCTGTGCGTCAACGCAGACCTCTTGGCGAAGCCGTCACCCCGCAGCGTCGTGGCATTATAGTTGAAACCCACGCTGTTGCTCTGGAAGTTCGCTACGGGAGCGTCGATCCAACGCATGTCGTTCAGTGTGCCGAACCACACTTTGGGTCGTTTAGGCATTCCTATGCTCCTCTCCTCGATGCCATGGCGTTAGAGCCGTTGACCATCCCCACTATAGCATTGCCGTCTATCACCGTTGGCTTGTTGACAGCGCTCACCAGAATGTGCCGGTCCGTTCCGGACAGCTCGACCAGAATCGGACCCCCGCCGAACCCTCCGCCTGCACCACCGGATGACGCGGCCGAGGCACCCGAGGCAGCGGCGCGGCCGGAGTTGACGGCCTCCAGGAAGCCGTAGCCGACGGTCTGCGCGGCCTGCCTGTTGATGACGAACTCGCCGGGCGTCAGCATGGCCGGCACAGTGTCCGTGGACTGCTTGCCTCCGCTGTACGAGGATCCGCCGACCTTGCCACCTGTGGAGAACCCCCCGGCCTGGTTGAAGCCGAACATAAACTGGCCCACCGACAGGCTTCGGAGATCTAGCAAACGGGTGGCAAGGTTAATGGCGTCGGTTGCAGCCTGGTTGAACGAGTACCCCGCCTGCTGTGCGCTGCTGATGATATCGCTGAACGCCCCGTAGCCGGCCTCGCGGATGCCGTTGATCGTGTAGGACATCCAATCGGCCTTGTTGCCTGCTACATCCATCGAATAGGCGGAGCCGTGGGCCTGGTTACCCATGTTACCCAGCCCGTGTGCGGCTGTGTTGGCCGAGCCTGCGGCCTTCCACATCTCCGCGCCGATGTTGCCCGTGATCTGCCCGAGCTGCTGGAATGTCACAGCTGCTTGCTCGGCAGCCCCTCCGACACCGCCTCCGCCGAGGGCTCCTCCAAGGCCGGCTGCATCTCCACCCGTGTTGTTCAGCGAGTTGCCGAGCTTGTCTGCGGCATCGCGGTTGTCGTCCATCGAGTGCTGAGACTTGCGGTTCTTCGCTTCCAAGTCGGAAAGGGCGCGCAGTGCCGGGTCCGCATTCACGCCCACCGTGAAGTTCCGGGGTACGCCGTTGATGACCTTCGACAGGTCTGTGAACGTCGCCGCGTATCGTTCGGTCTCCGCACGGGAGTAGCCCATCGATGTCATATTGTTGATGAACTCCGCACGCAGGGCAGAAGCGTAAGCCAACACCTGCTGCTGGCTGGCGCCCGTGTTAGCGTAGGCTAGGATCTGCTTCTGGTAAGCCTCAACCAACGACAGCACATTACCGCGCTGTTCCCTCGCCGCATCTGAGAAGCCCACAAGGTCACGTCGGGCTTTCGCCTGTGCGTCGGAGAGCTTCTGCATCGCCTCGTATAGCTTCTGGTAGTTGCCGGCCTGGTCGCCTTCGGCGTTCTTCCTGTCTGTGCGGTTTTTCTGCTGTGCGGCTGCGTTCTTCTGCAGCTCGGCCCGAATGTCGTCGGCTCGCAGCGTGTCGCCATAGTCGACGGCCACCTTCAGCTGGAAGGTCAGTTTGTTACGGTCCGACTGGAGTTTCGACAGCTCGGCGTCCAACTCGGCGATCTTGTTCCGAGTGTCCTCGATCGACTTGTTGGCGTCGCCGATCTCCTTGTTCGCCGACTGCGCGTCCTTCGCTGCGGACTCGAAATAGGACTTGATCGTCTTAAACGATTTCGCTGTCTCGTCTAGGGACTTGGGGAACTCCCAGCGGAAGTGGAATGCGGCATTCGCCACAGACGACAGTTCGCTGATGTAGTCGGTGAAGGTCTTGATCTCCTTCGCCGCCTCTTTGATTTTCTTGCCTGCCTTCTTCGCACGGTCCCCGAGCTTCCTCGTCCTGTGCCGAGCCTTCTTAGCGTGCTTGGCGGCGTTCCGAGCTCCCCTAGCGAACCCCTGGTCGAGAGCCTTCCCGAGGTCCTTGATCGACGGCAGTGCAGCCGTAGACGATTTGCCTAGGCCCTGAAGTGAAGCAGACGCCTCTTTCGAGAAGTCCTTGCCTGTGGCGATACCAGCGGCGATCATGCCGATCGCCTGGCCCGCCTTCTGCGCGAGCGCAGCAGCCTTCGTTATCTGGTTAGCCGACTGGGTTGCCTTATTGGCTACGGCGTGAAGCCTCTGCTCCACCCGCTCAAGAACCTGCACAGAGCCGACACCATGGCTGCGCAGCAGTTGCATGATCTGCTGGATATAGGCGTTCATCACACCGGCGTCGCCGCCGGATGCCTCAGCCGCTTGTCGCACGACAGCATAGAGGGCCTTCAGGTTGGCCCTACCCGCCTCCGAGAACTCATCGAAGTTCATGCCATTCTTGTACAGGCTTTCGCCCAGGTTGGCTACGGCGTCTTCGAGGTTGACGAATGCCTCGTCGCTGGACAGTGCGGAGTCGACGACCTTCTTGAGCTCCTTGGCAGCCTTGTCGGCCTTCTCGCCCATGTTGTCCATCTCGTCCGCGGCGTCGGCGGTGTCGCCCTTCAGGCCCTTCATGGTCTGCGCCGCCAGGTCGGACTCGTTGCGCACACCATCGAACGTTTGGTGCGCGTTGTCGTCGATCTTCTTCAGCGTGTCGAGGATCTTCTCGCCGTCAAACCAGGAGATCTTGCCGGATGCCACCATCTCCTGGATCTTGTTCTTGAACGAGTCGATGTACTGGCTCGACTTCTGCGTGCTGCGCTCGATCTCGTCGGCTAGGAAGCTAAAGCCGTTGTTGCGGTAGTACTCGACGAGCTTCTTCTGCGAATCGGTCATCTCTGAGTTGCCCTGGGTGACCAACTTAGAGTACTCCTGCACGGAGAAGCCCATCTGGCGAAGCATTGACAGCTGCTCATCGCCGAACTGCTTGAAGCCCGTGTTTCCGGCAATCTGCTCGGCCATCTTCTTCAGCGAGTTCTCGCCGATCGCGTAGGTCTGCTTCGTTATTTCGTCAGTCGACTGGCCGGTTTTCTGTGCGAGGAGATCCTGTGCCTGTGCGAGAGCCTTCGTCTGGGCGTTGGCGTCCGACGTGGAGAACAGCTGCGAGGATACGGATTCGCCGGCCTTGTTGGTGGCCTTGGCGAACACGTAGGCCGCGCTCCCTCCTTCCTCGAAGGCCTTCGTGTCCTGCATCACGGATTGTGCGAGGTCAGCCTGGGCCTGCTGGAGCGCCTTGGCTTCGGCCCGAGCTGCCTCGGATCGCTTCGTCCAGGACTCCGTAACCTTCGCCAAGCCCGTGAAGAACAAGGATATGCCGGCACCTGCAGCAAGACCCTTGAGGGCACCCATGAGCCCCGAGGTGGCTTTGGCGGCTGTGCCCATCGCATTGGAGGCCTGTCCTGCTCCACCCGCTGCAGCCCCTGCTGCAGACTGCGAAGCGGCGGCCTGGCCAGCTGCCCGCTGTGCGCCTGCTGCGCCCCGAGCGGCGCCGGCGTTCTTGTAGAGTGCACCGGTTTGTTCATTGACGGAGACCGTCGAGAGCTTGTAGAGCTTGACCGTCTCCGCGAGGGCCGACAAGAGCGAGCGGATAGACGTGATGGGGTGCTGCATCGCAATCCCCATCGACCGCTGCGCTGTCGTCAACGCGTAGGCTCCGCCGAGCACAAGGGCCTGCTTGGCGTAGTAGCCGGCCATGATTCCGCCGGCCGTCAGGAATGCACCGGCCAACTTGGCGACCCACTGCGCAGCGGGGTTCTGCACGAGGTTCGTCAGGACCGTGACAAGGCCCGTAAGGGAGCCGAGCATGTCGCCGATCCCCGAATTGGACGAACGGCCGATCTCGGCCTTCAGGTTCGCCCAAGAGTTCTTCAGCATCTCCAGCTTGCCAGCCGTGGTTGACGCGATCTGCTGGTACTGGTCATTAAGCGTCTTCGAGTCGTTGTAGCCGGACTCGGCGTCCTTCATCGTCTGTTCGAGTGTCTTGTGCGCCTCGGCTAGACGGAGGATCGTCGGAACGTCGCGGGACGCCTTGATACCCAGGTCCTTTAGCACGCCGATGGCGCCCTGGCCCTGGTTCTTCAACCCGGCGATGAACTTGACGAAGATATCACTGAACTTAGACGTTCCCCACGCGGACTGGACTTCTTGTGCGGAGACCCCCGCCACGCGCGCGAACAGGTTGAGCTCGTCGCCCCCGCCCCTGATGGCTTTCTGCATCTGGGTGAACATACGCGTGATGACGCCTCGGGAGAGTTCGGGTGCGACGCCGATGGATGCGAGGGCTCCGGACAGGCCGACCACCTGGTATTCGGTCATTCCGGCGAACTTGCCCATGGCGGAGATCTGCGTCGACGTGTTTGCGATCTGGGATTCCGTCGCCGCCGAGTTGACGCCGACCTTCAGAATCGACGATGCGATGTTGTCGAAGTTTTGGCCGGTCGTGCCCATGATCGTCTGGAAGCGCGCGATCGTCTCGCCGGACTTGTCAAGTGACAGGTCGGTGGTGGCAGAGAGCTTCGCGACCGTCTCGGTGAAATCGGTGATGGACTCTTTGGCGACGCCCAACTGGCCGCCGAGAGCGGCGATGTTCGACAGATCCTTGAAGTTAGTCGTCGTGACGGAGGCGGCCATCTGCTCAAGTTTGCCGCGTAGTTCGTCTGCGGATTTCCCGGCGATGTCGTTGGTCCGCTTCACTTGTGCGAAGGCTGACTCGTAGTCCATCGACTCTTTTACGACAGTGGTGAATGCCCCGATCGTCGCCTTCGAGATGTTCTGCATAACGGCGGCCACGTCGTAGAGGGCGTAGCGCATGTTAGATATGCGCGACTTCGCCTCTTCCGCGGCTTTACCGGCTCGGTCGAAGCCTTCCCCGGCCTCCCGACCGCCACGCCCGGCGCCGTCGAGGCCTTTGCCGATGTCGGCGCCGACGACCTTTCCTTTGATGTTGTCGAGGGCTTGTGCGATGGTGTTGATGGATTCCGCAGCCTCGTGGAGTTCAGACGTGCCCTGCACGTTGAACTCGATAGTCTGCTTAATATCAGGCATCACTCACTCCTGTTGTAGTAGTCCATCCTCGTGGGCAGGTCTCGCTCCGCATAGTCAGGCATGTACGGTGTCATCACAGTGTCCTTGCCCCATTTCTGCTTCTCCTCATAGGGAGGCGGGTCGGTGGCGCGGTGTGTGCTGGTCCAATCATGCATCATCCTTGCTTTAGTAGCATAGCACGTTCTATCTTCCGCACGCCATGCTATATCAGGATCCGTCGAATGACACAACCAGATAGGGTTACCGCACTTCTGACATGTTTCGTCCTTAACCGTCTTGTAAGCCAATACAAGCTTATAGTCCAATTCCGTCCAATGCCCGAAAGGGTCGGGCTGGTTATAGATGACGGCGGTGGGCCTCATGTGCAGGTCCACCGCCGTCCTAACCATCGATAGAGCGCCGCTCCCCCCTTTGTCTTGGAGGGCGTCTATCAGAAATCCACCGTCACCGCATTGTCGTAGTCGGCGGAAGCTCCGAGGAGGTTCATAGCCGCCACGAGCAGGCCCAGATACTGTTCGCCGGGCAGAGCGTTCAGGATCTTACGGATCTCTTCGGAGTTGAATTTCCTTTCATCTACGTTGCCTTCGGCGTCTTCGATCTTGTACAGCGTTTTCGACAGGAGAGCCAGATAGGCCTCCGACACACGCTTAGTCTTGTTCTTCGTCTTGTCCGCGCTCTCGATACCGATCATCAGCTCCTCTCGCACATCGGCTGTCACAGACTGAAGGTGGAATGTCAGCTTGGAGGCGTCCCGCCTTTTCACCGCTTCCTTGATCACGTCGGCGTCGGCCTGCTCTTTGATGAGCCTCTCGACGTCCTGCACCGCCTCGGCGTCAAGGTACACGACCTTCTCAGCCTTCGGCGCCTTGGATCGAGACAGCACCTCAAAAATGTCCATATTTGAAATCCTCTCTGTTAGGCGTTAGGGTAACGTCGTAAACAAGAATAGCACAGGGCGGAGAGGAGACGCCCTGTGCTATTCGCTGGGGTGTGCGTTATGCCACAGTCACCTTGACTGTCACATTCGCACAGGCGGGGTGGCTGACGATGACATCTGCGCTGCCTGCCTTCCGGCCGGTCACCACACCGAGCGGGCTGACCGACACAGTCGAGGTGTCCTTCGACAGGTAGGAGCACACGGAGCGAGCCACATGGCCGTGGATCTTCGGCAGGATCGGCCGGTGCTCGTTGAGGGACACCGTAAGATTTTCCGTGTCGGTGATCGCCGTCGTGCTGTCCTTGAAGACGCCATTGACTGCCAGCTGGCCCTGCTGCAGGAACGACACCGTGTAACGAGTCGGATTGTCGCCCTCAAGCGTGTTCTTGTACGTGGACTCGATCATGAGGAACGCGCAGTACCACTGACCGGCAGCGATGGGCTCACGGCCCTTCAGGACACCGCGCACAACCAGAACGAGGTCGACGCGGGTCTTCTTGAACATGTTCCACGCCTTGGCGTAGATCGAGTTCGCATCGTCGGGGTTCGTCGGGTAGTACATGGTGAGGGAGCCCTCATACTGTGCGGCGCCACGGGATGAAGACCCGGCAGCGTCGAGCAGAGACAGGGACGACTGCTCCTTCGACGCCTTCGCGGCGGGGATCGTCGTGTCATCCCAGTTGATCGCATCACCGATAGCCACCGCAGAGTTCATCTCCTCCACGGTGATAGCGTTGATATCCTTCACGGATGCCTTGGGAAGAACCCAGACGTTAACGTGTTCGTTGGAGAGTACTTTCTTATCCATTATGCGGCCACCTTCTCGTTGAGGACGAACGCGCCGTTCTGAAGGAAGTTCGGCTCGTACTTGATGAAGCCGTTCGACTCATACCCGTCGACTGGGTAGTCGGTCTGGAAGCGGTAGATGCTGAACACATCGCCGACTTCGAACGGCTTGTTCGGGCGCTTGCCGATGCGCTCCACGATGAACAGAGTGATATCGGGCTTCATCGTGATATCGCGGATCATGTTGAACACGCCCTGGTCGTCCACGCTCTCGTCTCGGAGTGCGGTGAACTTGCCCTCGTACTTGGCGAGGGTCGGGTTCTCCACCTCGGAGATGTCGCAGATCGTTCGAGTATTGTCCGTGTCGGGGTCGGTCTCGCCGAGCGAATAGCCGTCCAGGATCGCACACGACACATTGAACACCAGGTTGCGAGGGTTGTCGGTCGCACTGAACTGTGCGTTGAGTTCCGCCGCCGTAGGATGCTGCCAGTCAGCGAATGCCTCAGGAGCGGCGAAGAGAATAGTCACGTTGCCGCGAAGCATCCGAACTTCGTTAGCCACTGTGCTTCCCCCTTTTCTCGTTGTCGTTGTCAATGAAACAGTCGCTACAAGGTTCTTCCTCGGTTATCGGTACGAGTGTGCCGAAGAACTGAGCGAAGTCATCCGGGTACGTTCCGACGTCCCCGGTGTTCATGTCTTTGTAGAGGCCCATATGCACCATCCTATCAAATACGGTTTTTGAGGTTCGTGATAAAGGAGCAGTACAGCTCATAGCCGCACTGCACCACTTTGTGGTTGGTCCCTGCGTAATTCAAGCCCTGACCGCCGTGGACCGTGATCCCTCCGCTGTTGTCCGGCTCGAAGCCGACCAGGCCCCACAGAATACGCTCGCCGATCTCGCGGGCATGCTGTGCGGTGAGGGCTCGCACATGGCACAGGAAGAACACCCGGTAGCCGTCGTTGAGCTGAGAGACGATGCTCGTCGCCTGGCTGATGTGCCCGGGTGTGCCGAACACGACGGCGATATACGGCATTTTCTGACCTTCGTCGAAGTCCGGCAGCGCCACCTCCTCGACAACCCGCTGGGGCGGCACCTCGGAGAGCTCGCGAACCTTAGACATAACGTCATCGATGTACTTGGCCATGCGTCACCTTCCCCACTTCCAGACGCGACGGGTCTCGGTGTAGACCTCTTTACTGGTCTTCTCGGCGAGCTTCACCTGCTTCTCCACCTTCTCCAGGGCTTTCATGCCCCACACTCTATCATCGCCGTACTCCTGTCCGAGGATGTAGTCGTGGTCCCAGCCGCCGTCGAACTTGTTAGAACCTTCGATCCACCCGTACTCGACGGTGACGTTGTCCGGGACGATGACGCTTACGCTGTCGTGCATGTGTCCCGTCCAAATGCGACCTATCTTCCCGGGCACAAGAGCAGACGGAGTCTTCTCAATCGTGTCTTGCAGCGCTGGCGGGATCTCCTCCGACAGCTTGTCGATGACGTTCGCGAACAAGTCGTATTCCCTGAAGTCCTGGACTCGCTTAGCATACTTCGTGAACTTGTTCGCCCCGATCTTCGTGCGGATCTTCATGTCGGTTACGCCTCCGCTTTGTTCATAGGCGTGTTGCAGATGATCGTCCGCTCGAACGACTGAGACGCATCGATCACAGCCGACACCGTCATCAGGTAGCCGACCATGTGCGGGGTGTCCTGCGTCTTCACTACTTTGATGCGTGCAGCCATCGGTATGTTAAGCGACATCGTCGAACGGGGCAGTTGTACGCGCACACGGTTAGTCGTCTGGGGCGCGATCTGGTCGTTCGCTACCTCAGGTTGGCGTATCGGCTGTATACGCGCTTTCCCAGAATATATGACTGAGCCATAATCATAGCTGTCAGTCTTAGCGTCGTATTTGATATTCTTGCCATCGTAGATCATCACCTCATCCACCATATAGCGTTCAACGCGTTTAGCCGCCATTGCCAGACGGCCCTCAGCTATACCGGCCAAGGAACTCCCTCGCTCTCTCGAACACGTCGTCGCCCCTCATCGGGACGAGAACGAGCCCCTCGCCGTTCTCCAGCGCATCCCCCTGTGCGTCGTACTTGTCAGCCAGGGCGAGTAGCGCCTCGATGTTCTTGTCCCCACCGGATAGCGTGAAGTCGTCCGCTTTGACGTTCTCGACCCCGCCCTCCGACACGAGCTTCGCCGCGTAGGCGCGCAGAGCGGCAGCTGCAGCCTTGAACACATTCGTGTACAGTGCGCACAGCCGTTCGAGCAACTTAGCGTCCAGGTCGATACCGGGTAGGAAGAGCTTCAGCTCGTCCACGGTTATCTTCGGCTTGTCGGGCACGGCAGCTCCTTTCCACTGCAGGAAACCCCGCCCCTTGTGAGGGCGGGGTTTCCATCCTTGTCGGGTATCGTTATCAGGCGCCCGCACCGCTGGAGGCCAGAGTGCCCTCCGGAGCAATGAAAGCGGACTTGACGAGGTGGCGGATCTTCGTCCGGTATGCGTCGTTCTCGAACGAGCCCTCCAGTTCGGAGCTGTTCGTCGTCTTCTCGACGAAGATCTTCGGCCCGGTCTCGCCCTCCAGGAACACGTTGACGATGTTCTTGCGGGGCATAGTGCCCTTCGGAGGAAGGAGGAACCAGCACTTGTCGGCGTAATCGCCGGCGATGAGCGCGAGCTCGGGGACCTCGTATACGTTCGCGACCTTCCCGGACACCGTGTTCCCCATCACCTGGGTCTCGGTGCCGTTCTGGCGGCGGATCTCGACGACCTTCATGATCTGCTCTGCGCGGCTCGCCAGAGCCGGAGGCACGATCAGGTTGAACTTCGTCGGCATGATGATCCGCTTGCCGTTGTACTTGGTGACGGCCAGCTGTGCGAACGCCTTCTCCAGCGCCTCGATGCTCAGCTCGGGGTTGCCGGCCAGGACGTTTTTGTTAGCCGCCTTGAAGTTGGTCGTGTTGAGGCCCGTCGGCTGGACGAGCTGCAGGGCCGCCTCGATGGACTCCTGATTGGCAGCGCGCCGGCCGAGTTCCTTCGTGATCCTGGGGATCAGGTTCCAGTCGGCTCCGTAGCGCTTCAGGGTCTCCCAGGAGAGCGGAATCTGGACACCGGCCTTGGCCAGCTTCAGCTTGAACTGCTCCGCCTTCAGGCCGAGGATCGGGTACTCGCCGAGCTCTCCGACTGCGGGCAGCCCCTGTGCGACGTAGCCCTTGCCGTCCTTGCGGACCGGAACGTTGTCGTCGGTGAAGTCGAAGCTGAAGTAGGGCACGGTCTCGAAATCGGGGGTTTCGAGGGTGTCGGCCCACTCGCGCCAGTTGGACGGAACCTGCTCGTATTCGCCCTGCATGATCTTGTTCATGGTGGGGCCGAGGTTGACTGGCAGGTCCGACGTGGTGATGGCCTCGCTCAGGTCCTTGCGGGCCGAGTTGCGCACACGGATGTCGTCCGCGTGAAGGGCCCTATGCAGCAGGATACCCGCTTTGTAGGCTTCCCTCTTGTTGATCGCCATGTAGATATCCTCCTTAGAGCCAAGCCTGGGTCAGCTTGACGGCGTACTTGGTCGATGCGCTCGACAGCGGGTTGAGCACGAAGCCGACGACGATCTTGCCCTTCGGGTCGGCTGCGATCTCGGGCTTGGCCGCCTTGCCGGACTCGGTGGCGCCGTCGATCGTCACGATATCCCCGACCTTGACGGATCCGTCCAGACCGAGGTGTGCGATGCCTTCGAATGCGAGCGTCGAATAGAAGTTGTTGTCTTCCTTGGGTGTGGCGGAGGTGAGAGCAACGGCCCCGACCTTGCCAACGGCGACGACGTCGCCCGACTTGACGGCGGCGTCCACCTGGACTTCGTAGGTGTCCCCGCCCTTGACGTGATTCTGTGCCATGCGGTAGTCTCCTTACCAGGTCAGCTTGGCGAATTCGGCTTCGAAGTCGTCGGCGCTCTTACCGGAGGGCACATGCTCGGGGGCGAAGCCGCCCGACAGGCTCTCGCGGATAGACTCGACGAGCTTAGTCTCGCGGTCCAGGATCGCCTTCGCGTCATAGCCGCGGGCGATAGCCTCGGCAACCCGCACACGGGAAACCTCGGGGAGATCGGAGTCGGTGAGAGCAAGGATGGCCTCCTTAGCCTTCTTGGCCTTGTCCTCCTCTTCCTCCTTGGCCTTCTTGGCGTCCTCTTCGTCCTCTTCGTCCTTCTTCTTGGCCTTATCGGCGAGAGCTTCGACGAGAGCGGAGAGCTTGGTGTCCAGGGCTTCGAGAGCCTCCTTGAACTCAGTGTCCATTCTCTTCCTTTCGGAATTGTGTTTGTTGCTACCGTCCATAATAGCATTTCCGTTTTTGAACGATTCCAGCGCCTCGACGAGGCGACCGCCAGCACCCGGAACTGTGACGAAATCCACGGAATTAACGGGCGACGGTATGAACGACTCTATCACAGGCGGAACGTCTTCGGCCATGACCACGTCGTCGGTCTGCGCCAGTTGGGCACCACAGTGAATGGACACACCGATGATATCCGACACCTGTTCAATAAACGGCGCCCATTGCTCCAAAACCTCGATCGTGGTATACATCCCGGGTTCGGGGCTGTCACTCCAGTAGGGTGTTTCAGCGATCACGGCGGCAAGTTTCGTCAGAGTCCCTTCGGGACGGTCCCATTGTTCTGACTCAGACGCATGATCGATATACATATGCGTCCCAATCGGGAAGGCCTCAGCGAAGCTGCCCTGCAGCGCCTCTTTGGTGTATATACCAGTAGATCCCACCCCCTCGGCGATAAGGCGCACAAGCCACTTACGGGCGCCTTTGATGGGCTTGAGAACACTAGTAGCCGTGCTCTCTCTGATTTCAGTCTTCATTTTCAGTGTCTCCTTGGTTGAAACCGCCCGGAACGGCACCCTGGTTGCCTTGGCGTGCCACCGGGTCACGCACAGCATCGCCGTCGTCTCCACCAGACACATTACCACTCTTCAGAAAATCGTTCGGCTCCGGAAGCTCGTCGCCGTGGATATCGGGCACAGCGAGCAGATTGAGCACAGCCTGGCGGTACTCGTCCTGGTGGATGGCCCCCGTCGACATAGACGTAGCAAGTGACTGCAAAGCACGATAGGTGGGGTCCTGCTCGATCGACGGGAACTTGATGTCTACGTCCTTCACCGACGGATCTACGTCCATCATCACCTGCTTGAAGAAGTCCCGCCATTTGCGCTGCTCCAGCTTGAAGCCGTTGATCGTCGGCCTGTCCAGCGTCGTCGCAGCGCCGTAGGAGCCGCCCGTAGCGCCCGGTGACGACAGCAGAGCGATGACTGGGATGCCGAAGCTCGCTGCAACCAGCGCCGCCAACGGCTGGCCGTTCCCGTAGTTCACCTGTGCGCTCGGGACTCCCACACCAGCTAAGGACTGGTTAGGCCCCAAGCTCGCCGTAGCTCCGACCACGTCTCCGCGATTCGATATCTCCACAGCCGACTGCCGTTTGCCCTGGTTGTTGCTGTTGACGATTGCCCATGCGATCTTCGACAGCGCCTTCGACAATCTGGCGCTGTCTCGCAGGTAGCCCGAGTAGGCGACGCTCCACAGCGCTGCAGCCAACGAGTCAGGCGCACCGAACGCATGTCCCGCATGCCTGCCCGACGACAGAATGTACACGACGTAGTTGCCGTTCACTTCGTAGGCTGTGTTCGGCGGCTTCCTCAGTCGCTGCACACTCCGCCTGTATTCGGCCGTCGGAAACCACTGACTGATCGTGTTCTGCCCGTCCGGGGTCCATGTGCGACGCACATACTTCACAACAGACGAATCGAACGAATCCCGAACGATCTCCTCGATCTCCTCCACAGGCACCAACGTCAGCTTGTCCGTGTGCACCTCGCGGAACAGGAACACGTTCCCCGCACAGAACCGTTCCAAGTTCAGGCTCTCCATCGCCGAAGCGGAGAACAGCGTCCTCTGCGCTGACTCCGACTTGATGAACTTGTCGAGCTTCGCAGAGGTGTCGCTGAACACCAGATCGTCCCCGAAAATGTAGCTGGTCCGCAGCTGTGCGCCGCGCTTGTGCAGCGGGTGATCCCGAGCCATGTCCCTCAGGCCGCGCACAACCTCATGGATGAAAGCCAGCGTCAAGCCCTTGTCGTCGGCGTAGCTGACCCAGTTGGCACCCTCGTCGAGGAGGTAGGACCTCTGCGCCTCGTTGATGAACGCAATACCATCGTCGCTAAATGAGTATGCGGTTGAATCCAAAAGTCTCCCCCATTTCCATTAGGTAGCTGTCTTCGTCGTCATCCATCATGTCACCCGCGTCGGAGAACACGGTCTCCTGTTGGACGGCATCACGGATATTCTGGTCTGTTATAGCAGCATATACTGCGGCGTCAGCCAAGTCAGGCGACTTGCCGACGTCCTTCTTCAACTTGTCTTTCGAGTCCAGGACGAGCCCCCCGGACATCGTATTATATGAGTAGCCGACGGACAGCAGCTCGTCGTGCAGGTCGATGTCCAACGGGTCCAGATCCAGCTCCCCTGTGCGGCACCTGTACCGGAACGAATCCCACATGTAGGAACGGTAGTTGTGCCAACGGCCTCTGTCGGGGCTCGACATAGAACCGCGCACAGCCAGAATGTCGTACGTCCGGGTCGCATACGAGTTGAGGATGTCGAACATGCCACCCCCGATACCGTCGCAGTCGATCGCCACGGCATGTGCGCCCTCGCGAAGCGCCAAGTCATGCACACGCTGTGCGCTGTGCACCAGGTCTGTCTTCGCCCAGGAGTCCACGAAGCGCACAACCCCATTCACGCATAGGTATACGACGGATCGGTCCGCTCCGAACCGCGCCACGTCCACACCCAACACGGGCCGGCCGATCCGCTCCCTCTCCGTCAAACATGCCTTCTCCACGTCGCCAGGCAGAATCAGCGAATCCTCGATATCGAACGCGAACTCGCCCAGGACGCGCGCCTTAAACCTGGCGCTGTCCTCCCCGTATTCCAGTTTCTTCTGCTCCACGTAGGAGGGCCCGGTGAGCTTCTGCAGCACCTTCGGCGGCATAGGCTCACCAGTGAAATTCGGACTCTCCAGGACCGAGATGGACATACGCTTCCAGTTCTCCATCTCCTCCTTGAAGATCTTCCCCAGATAGCTCATCGGGTCCGTCGGGTTCGCGATCAACACACGCCGAGACGCCTCGTTCGTCGTAATGTTCGCCAGGGCGTCGATCAGCTCGCCCGAGAGCCCGCAAGCCTCGTCGCCGATCGCCAACACGTCGCCGTGGATGCCCTGGAACGAGTTGCCGCCCAGGTTGTCCGGCGGCTTCCTTCCGCGCCCCAGAGGTAGCTTCGTCACGTCGTCCTTCCACTGGACGTCCATCGTGATACGCCCCGGGAGCTTATGGTCGACGAGTCCCTCCTCGAAGCGTCTCTCCACGATGTCCTTCAGCTGCATGACCTCGCGCCACAGCACGTCCTGCACCTGCGCCATCGACGGCGCCGTCGAAATCACATAGCAGTGGGGGTAGCGGGTGTCCACCCACCAGCATATGAGAACAGCCATAAGTCGGGACTTCCCCACCCCGTGGCCGGCCTTCACCGCCGTCGAGTTGTTCTCCACCACGGCCCGAGCGATCTCCCGCTGTTTACTCCACAGCGTCCCCTCGTCCGTGCCCAGCATGTACTGAGCCCATCCCACGGGATCTGACTTGAAGCTGTCCTGTCGCCTGTGCGCCTTGACGGTGGCGATAGCGCTGTCGATCGCGCTAGCTTTGATCAGCATGGGCCTCCTTCAGCGCCTGATAGAACACTTCGTCCATCGCCTCCGGGTCGAGCAGCTGGCCGTTCGAATACGCGCTGGATATATGAACTCGCACACGCTCCCAGGCGTCCTCCACCAGGTCGAGGATCAGCCGGGTCTGCTGCTTCGTCACCCGAGCCTCTTCCTCGTCGTTGTACTCCTTCACCTTGTCCAGGCGGTCCCCGAGCTGCTTCAGGACGCTGTTGACAGCCTCTATGTGCCGGGCGGCTATCTCATCCGACTCAAAGCACTTCTCCAGGAAGTTAAAAGCGCGCGTCTTCAAGTCGTACATGTCGGCGATCAGCATCTGTTGGCGTTCGAGGTTCGTCCACACGTCGTTGCGCTTAAGCATAGCGCGCACACGGGCCAGGCACGTCTCCGCCGGCAGACCTAGCTCCTCGGACATCTCGGCGGGGCTGGCCCCCGCCTGTGCGAGGGTGAGCAGCCGTCTGTCGTCCATCGCCAGTTCACCGGTCGACTTCTGGATAGCGAAGCGATCCCGGTCGTTCTTCACCAGCTCTTTGGCCGCAGTCTTGGTTTGAGCCGGCTTCTTTTTCGTCGTTTTCTTGGGTGTGGCCATTACAGCCCCCTGTACCGGATCACCACTGGCGCCTCCAGCGGGTCGCACACCTTCACGGTAGGCCGCTCATCCGTAGTGTGTAGGGTTACGCAGAACGTGCCGCCTTCGGTACTAAGCGACGTGACCTTCGTCTCCGTTGCGTTGGCGAACACCGTCAGGTACACGGCCTTCACGCCCTTGGCCAGCACAACGTCCAGGTCGAGGTTGGGCAGCGTGCCGCTAAGCGTCGCAATCGACCCGTTAGCGGTGGCTAAGCGGCTCGTTTGAACGTCGATTCTCATGAAACTCCCTCTCTAGTCAGGCTTAAGAGGAATGTTACCACGCGCACAGCAGACCCCGCCGGGGCATAGCGCTCACCCGGCGGGGTCCTGAGAGAAAGGAGCTTACCTGAACACCTTAACATACTTCTGCAGGCGCCGTCTAGGCCCCGCCATGTGGTCGTATAGCAGCACCCAGCGGTCGTCCAGCGTAGGCGCCCATGTGATGACGTCCTGTGCGGTGATCGGGTGGATATCGTCGTCCACATTTAAGATGGACACATAAGCGTCCAACCTGAACGGTAGCCGATCCAAGTCATGGGCTGTAATGAACGCCTGGAATGTCTCGTGCCCGCCGATCACCCATGCTTCGTCCCGACCCTCTGCAATGGTCTGCTCTATCGCCGCATACGGGCTCGCCACGGCTTTAATCGATTTGGTCGACTTCATCGTCCGACTCAGCACGATGTTCGTCCTGTTAGGCAGTTTCTTGCTGCGTTGCGGCAGGGATTGTCGGGTCTTCCGGCCCATCACCACGGTCTTGTTGATCGTCATGTCTTTGAAATGCTGCAGGTCTCCTCGGTCATGCCATGGCAACTTCCCGTTGACCCCGATGATCCCCGACGTCGACTGCGCCCAGATGAAATGCACGTGAAACATTGTGTCTCTCCTCCCGTGTGCGGCGTATTGGCTGATATGAGGACTCTAGCAGGGCGGGCTGGGTTACGCAAACTTGACTTCCGCCCGTATGCGAGTTACAGTCGGACCATCGAACTGTCGGACTAGAGAAAGGACGTCACATGCTTCTTTACTTCATCGCCGTCCCCGTCGCATTCCTCGTCGCACAGGGGTTCTGGACCCTCATCGCCTACATCGTCACGCGGTGCGGCTTCCCCAGGGCCGGCGCCGTCGTCTTCTGGGTCTCCCTCGCCTTCACATCCCTCGGCGCGATCTCCGCCCTCGCCGCCTTCGCATGGACCCAGCACCAGCTCAACCTCATCGCGGCTTGACAGCGGCTCGTTCAGCGTGTACACTGGGTTCGCACAGTAACTCAACAGAGAGGAGAAAACATGTTTTCATGGAACCTGATCGGACGGATGTTCGCCGGCTGGTACGGAACCTGCCGCCTGTGGGGCAGAACCTGGATCTGCTGAGGCAATAACCGAATAAAAGGAGAGCCCCGCCGTCCAACTGGAAAGCGGGGCCTCTTTATGCTTCGTCTAGCTTAGAACACCGTCAACTGCGGGGTGTAGTCGCCAGGAACGGAACCACCTTGTGGAGGAAGCGGTCCACGGACTTAGTATTGAGCAGCCACTGTGCGCACACCGTGACAAGCCCCCACACGGCCGCCGTAATCGTGTCTGCCAGGTCGGCGGGCAGAGTGATGCCTACTTTGGCGCCCCACGCAGCCAATACGCCGATTAGAGACACCACGAACGTCCGGATGACAGAACGGGCCTTATGCTGAATCTGAGTCGGCACAAGCTCGTCGAAGTGGTAGGCGTTCTTCCGGTTCGGGTCCGCCAGGCCGCCGTCACCCTGCGGCAGTCCGCCCGTCTCCACGGTGTGCGCAGCCGCGGCGAACGCCGCTGCCTTCTGCTCGTCCGTCAACGTGGGGGTATCCAGGTGCTTGGGTCCTGTAGTGGCGGGTGTTTCCTGCGTCGTCACTTAGCGTCACCCCGCTTAGCCAGCGTGTTCTGAATGTCATTCAGCTTGTTGATCGTCTCTTCAAGCGCGGCGTGGCTCGCCGCAGGGTAGCCGAAGCCGTACCCCGGCACAGTCAAGTCCGTCGCAATCCTGTTCACCGTCGCCGTCATAGACTCCACGGCCTGCGTCAGGTTGGCCGCCACTTCCTTCAGCTCCGCGATGGAGTTCTGCGTCGCCTGGGGGTAGCCGAAGCCCTGGCTCGGCACCTTGATGTTCTCGTACAGCCAGCTGAGCATGTTGTGCTCGTCGGGTGTCAAATCGTCTCCTTTACTGGTGTTGTCATTGTCCTGTGTATCGCCGATATAGCGCTTGACGATGATGATCGTCGCCGAGCCCGTCAGGGACCGGTCCGACAGCGAGTGCAGCCTCGGTCCCCTGCCCGGGCCTCCGTGCCCCCACGTGTACATGCCCCCGGCGTAGAGCTCGACGTGGCTTATCCGCCCAGCGAAGGGGCCCGAATGCCAACCCATGCAAATGATGTCGGCCGGTTTCAGGTCACTGAGGGGCAGATCACGCCAACTCGTCGCCGACGCCACCGTGTACGCGTCCGGGTCCGACGCTATATTGAAACTCCGCTCGCCTATCTCTATGCCCGCGCACTGCCTGTAGGCCTGCGCTATGGTGCTGGAGCAGTCCCCCCAGCCGTAGCGCTCCGGGTCTTTGCGGCGGTAGTCGTTCGTGTAGCCGAAGTCACCGTCGTGCTTCGCCATCCACGCCACGATGGCGTTACGCTGCACATCAGCCTGCGTCATCCGTCTCCTTCCTTTTCGCTAGAAGTGCCTTCACCTCAGTATACGACACGAAAGCGGCCCTATCAGGGCGTGGGCTGTGCGCCGGGATCTTCCGTCTTCTGAGGAAGTCGTAGCCCTCCCCCGGCTGCAAGCGTACGGGGGCCGTCGTATAGTCGTTCGACAAACGGAACTCCACCCAACTATCCTCCATGTGGCGCACAGCATATGGGTAGCCGCGCAGGAGCGGGTCGTCGTTCCCGGGCACTGTGCGCCACGCCGCGTCGATCAATGTTTGCAGCGCGTTCAAATGCACGCTGAAATCCTCTATCTCGTCGGAGAACTCGCCCCGCGATATGGCATTCCCGTCATGCGTCGGTATAGGCGGGTTGAATCCGCACAGCGACCGGCACGCCGGGTAGTAGTGCGGTTCGTATACGGAGGGGTTCCGGTTGTCGTAGGGGTGTGCGCCCGCCTCCCGGGCCAAGTAGGCGTCGTAGAAGCCGTACGTCAACCCGTCTAGGCGGTTCGGGTCATAGTCCCGATCGGGTATAGAGCTCTCTTCCATGTCTAGAACCATACCACGCCCTGCGGCGGGTAGCCCGTCGCGTGGAGGGAGAGGGGG
>ERZ772946.85-NODE-85-length-49080-cov-12.5956_pt1 | contig 49080 bp, 39 predicted proteins | sample MGYA00511680_ERZ772946 | MGnify/ENA primary metagenome ERZ772946 (study PRJEB29015, sample SAMEA2737918) | human oral metagenome | biome: human oral; feature: human-associated habitat; material: dental | place: China | collected 2016 ... | reverse complement strand
AGCCGCCAAAGCGCGACTAAACGCCCTCTACGACGAGCCGCACGCCGAGCTGATCACGCACGGATTGGAAATCTGCGGCTTTGAGTCTAGCGATACTGCGCGCATCGCCGTGCTGCGACGCATAGTCGATCTCAAAGAGGATCCGCTGCTGCAAGAATTTCGCCGCTTGGGCTACGATGAGGCGCGCCAGCGCGAGCTAAAGAGCAAAATGTATGATTTCACGCGAGAAATACATGAGGGCATGCACGAAGCGCTCATAGCCGAGGCTGGCGCGTAGGGGATTTTGCAGCCCTTTTATCTGGAGCTTTTAAAAGGCATCCACCGCATCGGGCTCGTGCTAAGCGATATGCAAAAAAGCTGGCAAACCCTAATTATCGAAGGCACGAACAAACGCTGGGAAAAGGAATTTAACTCGCTTGCGCAGGCGAAGGAATTTTTACTGCAAGAGGAGCTGTTTATGCGCACGCCTCACGGCGAGATCTGCGAGCGCTGCTACGGCGCGATAGTACAGCGCGAGGGCAAATCCCAAATGGTGCCCTACGCCGTGGCATTTGCGGATGAGACGGCGAAGCTACAGAGCGAATTTAGCGATCTTTTGGAGCGTCTGGTGACGCTTGCAGAGGATGAGAGCGAGCTAGCTTACGTCGCATATCTAGGCAAGCTCAAACAGGCCTTTTGCGAAAAGGACGCTAGCGCGGTAATCGGCGCGTGGCGGGATGCGGAGATCGCGTGGATGGATATAAAAACGCCGCTTCAGATCGGTCATCCGCTTGAGTACTATGAGGATGCCTACACGCACGCAGTCGCGCTGGAATGGGACGTCAGGCTTGCAGGCGCGTATGAGTTTAGCGCGGAGGAATTTAAAGCGCGCGTAAGCGAGAGCTTTGAGCGCGCGTATGAAAAAATCGGCGCGAACAACGCCGTCATGCACTCGCTCGTGCTCTCAAATATCGCCAAAACCCAGCTTTACGTCTGCGCGCCGCTGATCTACTACGGAGCCGATCTGAACGGACTCTTTTCGGCGCAGGTCGTGCCCAACGACGAGTTCGTAAGCACCAACTGCGGCAAGAAAATTTTCGCCTTCGTAAATTTCGTCTATGAAAGCGCCAAGGCTAGACCTTTTATGCGGCTAAGCAGCGAAATTTTCGACCTCGATTATCTAAATTTCGGGCGCGAAATTTTATTTAAAAAGCCGCAAATTTGGCGCCGCGTCTACGAAATATCGACGATCGGGCATGAGTTCGGGCATATATTTTTCATCGACGCGGACACCGAGGCGCGCATGAACCGCTCGGGGCTTTTTAAGCTCATCGAGGAGTACAAGGCGACTACGGGCGGGCTCGTGAGCTTCTTTTTCCACGAGGAGGCGGAGTTTTGCCTGCCGGTGCTAGATGAGCTGATCCGCCGCGCCGTGGGGCTCATCGCGTGGCAGCGGGTGGAGGAGCTCAAACCCTACTACTGCGAGGCTCTGATACATCTGAGCTTGCTTTTCGCATCGGGCGTTTTGAAATTTGAACGCGGGCGGCTGGCGGTTAAATTTGACCGCGCGGGCTATGAGAGCTTCAAAGCCGCGTGCCTGCAAAACTACGAGGAGCTAGCGCGACTTTATTGCGACAAAAAGGATGCGGCGGAATTTTTATCGCGATTTGCAGAGCTTAGCGGCGGCGTGTATCTGCCGCGCGAGGCGCAGGTGCTGGAGTTTGTGGAGTTTTACTACTCGCGCTACGAAGCGATCGGCAACGAAACCGATCCTAGCAATGAACGAGCAAAGTGGCTTTAAAATTTCAGCTCCGAACTGCGCCTTAAAATAATGGAAAGCTAGTAAAATTCCGCGGAATTTTAAGGGGAAAGCATGAGATATTTTAAAAATTTACTCTCCGATTTGCGAAACGGCAGGGTCGCGCTGCACCCGATTTTACTCGCGGCGACGTTTTGCATAGTGAAGTTTTCGTGGCCTAGGTTAATAGGCAATGTAGGCGAAAGTGATGCACTCGGCAGTTTCATATTTATGGACTTTATTCAATGTGCGTGTTTCATAGCGTTGGGCGCGCATTTTGTCTATGTCGCGGGGCGCAGCAGCAAAAACAGGCAAAGCGGCAGCTGCGAAAACAGCGACTACGAAGGCGCGATACAACCCCGTGAGCTGCGCTATTTAGCCGTGCTGCGCGCTATCTTATGCACTCTGTGCATCATCGCATGCGTGGCGGGATATCTTAGCGCGGATATAGACCATCAAAAATTAGGCGTTCTTAATTGGTTTTTTCCGACCGCGCTAGTAAGCGTTTTAATCTATTTGATTGCGATCTGGATTGTTACGACCGGCTCTGAAGTACTAATTTGGAGCATTATCTTCGTGATAAGCTACGTGGCTGCTTACTATGCGGTTTGGATAGGTTTTTTTACCATTCCTGGAGAGTATAGCGGGTTTGTATTTTGGAAAGGACTGGAGATAATATTTCCGCTAATTTGGGCGTTTCATTTCAAGCGTACCTATAAAAAGCGCCTAGCAGAGGAGATGCACGAGGCGTAACGACGAGCTGAACGCAGAATTTTAGCCAAAATTTTACGCCGCCAACTGCAGCTTAAAATTAGCGCGAGCGTAGCTCGCCCTTTGAGCGTGCCAGGGGTTAGGGGATTTTAAGGGGAAAGGGGAGCGCCTCGCAAGTAGCGCCCCTTCCCTCTTAAGAGAAAACGCTGCCACGCCCCAAATTCTAGAGGCAAATTCTACATAGAGAAATTTTAAATTTATTACAAAATGAAATTCCGTTTAAATTTTAGCCCGCGATATGTTCCTCTTGGGGCGGGCAGGGGGCTTGAATTGCGAAGTCGCTCTCCTTCCCGCCCCCAAAACCCCACCCATCCCCCGACGACGCTAGCGGTGCAGGCTACGCCTGAGTTAAATTTCAACGTCCATATCCACGGATTCGATCTGCAGCCCTCGCAGATCCGCGAGATGCTGCACCGCGGCGTCCGTCTCGGCGTTTTTGGGAAGCACGATATGAAAGCCGCGATCAAACGCCAAGAAAAAATTCTCTCCACCCGCGGCGATTCGATTTAGCGAGCGCGCGGCAAATTTCTCGCTTGCACGCGGCTCGCCTTTTGAAAACGAGATCGTCTCGCCGTCCGCGACGAAGCTCATCTCCGTACTCGAGTCTTGCGCGAGCTTAGCGGCAGCCAGATGTTTTCTTAGCATGCGGCAATAAAATTTCGGATAAAAAATAAGCCACGCCGCACCCAAAATAACCGACGCCACGCTCGCAATCGGCGCCGTTTTTAAAAGCCCGTCGATGATAATGCCCATAAGCAAAAACTCAAACGGTATGGCGTAGGTGCTGACTAGGCGCTGTTTGCGCGCCTTTTTGCTATAAAGCAACATAAATTTATTGAGGTTATCCACGTCGCGATTGGTGATACGTACTTTCATATTTTTCCTTTAATTTTTGCGTAATTGTAGCGAAGCCGCCTTAAATTTGCGTCCGTTAACTTCCGTGAGATAAAATCGCGCTTTTAAAGGAGCGCCCGTGAAATCTCTATTAAAAATCAACGGATTTTTGCCGTTTTTGGCGATTATGTTTATCAACGCAAGCGTCGATCTGGGCCATAAGATCACGATTCAAAACGTCCTTGTCAAAAGCGCCGATTCGGGCGCTCTCATCGCCCTTACCTCGCTTGTAAATTTGCTGATTTTACTGCCTTACGTATTTCTTTTTAGCGCCAGCGGCTATCTCAACGACAAATTCTCGCGCACCCGCATTACGCGAATATGCGCGAAACTCGGCGTCGCGCTTACCGCGCTTATTACGCTCGGATATCTGTGCGGATGGTTTTATTTCGCATTTTTTATGACGATCCTGCTTGCGGCGCAAAGCGCGATCTACTCGCCCGCCAAATACGGTCTGATTAAAAAGATCGTCGGCGCGAAAAATTTAGGCGCTGCAAACGGCCTCGTGCAGGCTCTTACCATCATCGCGATTCTGCTTTCATCGCTTGTTTTTTCGGTGATTTTCGAGCTATTTGCAGCCCGCAGCAGCGATGCGGGCGAGCTGATGAGCTCGGTTTGGTTCATCGGCGTGCTTTTGGTCGCGGGCTCCGTGCTTGAAACATACTACTCGTATAAAATTCCATTCTTCGACGCCGCGCAACCACAGGCGGAATTTAATAAAGACGACTATCTTAAGCTTCGCTATCTAAGACAAAATTTAAATTTTGTACTAAAAGACAAAAACGTCCTGCTCTGCACGCTGGGACTTTCGATGTTTTGGGCGGTCTCGCAGCTCGTGATAGCGACCTTCCCGGCTCACTACAAGAGCCTTAGCGGCAGCGATAACGTAATGGTGATCCAAGTGATCTTAGCTCTTAGTGCGATCGGAATCGCGCTAGGCTCGATCTTTGCGGGCAGCTACTGCAAAAAACATATCGAGCTTGGTATCGTGCCGTTCGGCGCATTCGGGCTTGCGCTCGCGCTAATGGTGCTAGCCAACGCACACTCGGTATTTTGGCTCGGCACGGCATCGTTTTTCTTCGGATTTAGCGGCGGAATTTTCATCGTGCCGCTCAACGCCGTAATTCAGTTTTTTACCGCCGACGAGCGCATGGGGCGGGTGCTTGCGGGCTCAAATTTTATCCAAAATATCTTTATGGTGCTGTTTTTGCTCATCGCCATCATCTTGGTGCATTTTGCGGTCGCCAGCGGCGAAATTTTCGTTATGGCTGCTCTTTGCGTGCTCATCTGCGGGATCTTCGGCGCGAAATATCTGCCGCAGCTTTTCGTTAGAATTTTAATCATTCCGTTTATGAAATTTGGCTACCAAGTCCACGTAGACGGCATCGAAAACATCCCGCAAAAAGGCGGCGTGCTACTTTTAGGCAACCATATCAGCTGGATCGATTGGGCGGTGGTGCAGCTTGCGTGCCCGCGCGGAGTGCGCTTCGTGATGCATCGCAGCTACTATGATCTGTGGTATTTGAAGTGGTTTTTTAAAATTTTCCGCGTCATTCCGATCGGAGCGGGCGTAAGCAAAAGCGCGATCGAAAGTATTCGCGAGGCGCTAAATGCTGGTGAAGTAGTGGGGCTCTTCCCAGAAGGCCACATCAGCTACAACGGCCGCATAGACGAGTTTCAGGGCGGATTTGAGCTAGCCGCGCACGATACGAACTCCGTAATCGTGCCTTTTTATATCAGGGGGCTTTGGGGATCGACATTTTCGCGCGCCAGCGAACATTATAAAAGAACGATCTCGCAAAGCGGCAAAAATGCACTTCGCGTAAGCTTCGGCGCGCCGATCGAGGCAAATTCCAAGGCGCACGAGGTAAAGCGCGCGGTAACGGAGCTGTCGTTTTTCAGCTGGGGCAAATACCTCGCAAGCCTAAAGCCGCTTGCCTACAACTGGCTAAATCAAGCCAAAAGATCGCCTTTTAAGCGTGTAGCAGTCGATAGCACGGGAGTGAGCTTCACAAATTTAGCGATGATGAGCGCCGTTTTGATACTTCGCAAAAGACTAAAAAGCCGCATAGGTAGCGAGAAGAACGTCGGTATCATTTTGCCTAGCTCGGTCATCGCAAGCGCCGTAAATTTAACTCTTTTTGCGATGGGTAAAACGAGCGTAAATTTAAACTACACGCTAAGCGAGGAAAATTTAATCTACTGCGCGGATAAAGCGAATATCCGCACGATCATCAGCTCGCGCAAATTCGTAGAAAAGCTCAAATCAAAGGGCTTTGAGCTGGAAAGCTCGATCGGCGATCGGCTCGTATACCTTGAGGATCTAAGCGAGGGCGTCTCTAAAAACGAGCGCATAGCCTGCGCGCTGAAATCGCTGCTAATGCCTAAAATTTTATTTCGCGCGCTGTATTTTGAGCCGCACGTGATAGATGACGTAGCTACGATTTTATTTAGCAGCGGCAGCGAGGGGAAGCCCAAAGGCGTAGTTCTGACGCATAAAAATATAATGGCGAACGTCCGCCAAATTTCGGAGCTCATAAACGCTACCGAGCACGACGCGATTTTAGCGTCGCTGCCGATCTTTCACTGCTTCGGGCTTACCGTAACGACGCTCTTTCCGCTAAACGACGGAATTTTAAGCATCCACGTGCCCGATCCTACGGACGCCTTTAGCGTCGGCAAGATGAGCGCAAAATACGGCGCTACGATAATGTTCGGCACGTCGACGTTTTTTAGACTCTACACCAAAAATAAAAGGCTCAATCCGCTTATGCTGGCAAGCATTCGCCTAGCGATCGCGGGCGCGGAGAAGCTAAACGAAAACGTCCGCAAGGAATTTAAGATAAAATTCGGCATCGAAATTTACGAGGGCTACGGCACGACCGAGACTGCGCCGGTGGTGAGCGTAAATACACCGAACGTCCTCGAGCCCGATTTTTTCAAAGAGCTTTACTTCAACCGCGAAAAGAGCGTCGGCTTGCCGCTTGCGGGCACAGTCATAAAAATCACCGATCCCGCCTCGCTGCAACCGCTATCAAACGGGCAGGAGGGACTTATCTTAATCGGCGGACATCAGGTTATGAAGGAGTACTACGATGAGCCGGCAAAAACCGCCGAAGCGATCGCGCAAATAAACGACGTGCGCTACTACAAAAGCGGCGACATCGGCTATATCGACGACGACGGGTTTTTATTTATCACCGACCGCCTTTCGCGCTTTGCTAAAATCGGCGGCGAGATGATTAGTCTGGGCGCGGTAGAAAGCGCCGTGGGCGAAATTTTAGGCGAGATCGCGATCTATTCGTGCGTGAATCTAAAAGACGAAAAAAAAGGCGAAAAGATCGCTCTGCTTTACGTGGGCGAGACGAGCGAGGATGAAATTTCGCGCCGTCTGAAGGACTCCGCGCTAGCGCCGATAATGCAGCCAAGCGTCGTGAAAAAGGTCGAGCAAATCCCGGTGCTCGGCAGCGGCAAGGTAAATCTCAAAGCGGTAAAGGATCTGGCGATAGAGCTCGGGCTGTAAATTTTAAAGCCTTAAAATTTACGCTCTAAATTTTAAATTTACGCCTCTTCGCGCTATTCGCGCGGGATAGTACAAAGAGGATAAGCCCTCTAAATTTTAAATTTATGCCTTGTCGCGCCGCATAGTTTTGCGGTTTTTCGCTCCTAGCGGCGGGCGATCTCGCGGGATTATGCTGCCGTTTTTGAGAACGAGAGCCGCGCGCGATTGCGGCGTTAAATTTATGCTAAATTTTGCAGAGGTGAGCTGCTGCTGATCCCACGATTTTTCGCGGTTGCAGCGCCAAATTTATGCTAAATTTTACGGACAGACGGTAGCCACTCGCTGCGCAGATAGACAAAATTTTACATTAAACGGCGCGCGAAATTTCACGGCAGAGCAGCTGCGGGGAGAATTTTTACGGCGTGCGTGCGGAAAGAAATTTCAATGGCGTATGTGCGGAGAGAAATTTTAGCGACATCGATTCCCGCTTCGCCGCTTATAAAATTTGCAAATTTTATTTCCCGAACGTTCGCCGATTATTATGCCGACGAGGTTTATAAACCGCGACGCAAACTCCCAGCTTCGTCCTTCCGCCGTCGCGGCGGCTAAATTTTATCTACTCGTGCGCTACTACGTGCGCCTCGAAGTCAATCTGTATTTACGCTAGAGCAAAGTAACGCACAGCCAAATTTAAAAGATAAACTTCATTCTCGCAAATTAAAATTTTAAAATTTAAAAGCCGTTTAAATTTAACCGAAGTCGGCAGAGCAAAATTTTAAAAAGGTCTAAGCTTTAATGATTTTAAAAAGGATGAAAATGCCGCGAAGCGCACGCTCCGCGGCAAATTTAAAGGAGGACTATTTAAAAGATGGAGCGATCTGCGCTACCCACGCTTCGATGCGGCTCTCGGTGAGGTCGCTTTGATTGTCGTTGTCTAGCGCGAGACCTACGAATTTACCATCCACTACGGCCTTGCTCTCGTCGAATTCATATCCGTCGGTAGGCACTGCACCTACGATATTTGCACCCGCTTTTTTGAAGTTGTCGTATAGCTCACGCATTGCATTGCAGTAGGCGTCGCTGTAGCTTGAGCTATCGCCCATACCAAAAATCGCGACGGTCTTGCCCGCGACATCAAGGGCTGAGAAATCAAAGCCTGCCCAGTCATCCTGCAGCTCGCCGTCATTCCACGTGGAGCTGCCGATGATGAGCGCGGTGTATTTATTTAGATCTGCAGGCGCGATGTCCGCGACGTTTTTTAGCTCGTTTTCTATGCCTAGCTTTTCGGAGATCAACTTCGCGGCGTCCTCGGTATTGCCCATCGAGCTTCCAAAAATAATTCCAACCATTTGGTATCCTTTTAATAAATTTTGTCGGTAAGCTTGTATGGTACTAATTTCATAATGAAATTTCCCTTAAAGCATTCGCTTTTTATCTCGACGTGGCGGTTAAAATTTTCATTTTTTGGATAGACAAGATACACGGCGTCGAGGTTTGCTCCGCAGCAAAGCTCTAGCGCTTTTTTTATATCATTATCATAAATGGCTGGATTTTGAGGTAAAATTTTTTTAAAGCTCGTAACCACGCCTAGGCTAAAACCGCTCTTGCGAACTACGATGAGCTCGCCCGATTTGCCCACAAGCTGCAGCTGTGCGCCTGCATTGCGAAGCGCGATTTTGTAAAATACTAAGTTGCGAAACGCATCGTCTCCGTTTAGCAGCAATCCGCTACGCAAGCTCACGATCGCACGGCTTAGCTTATAAGCGGGCTTAGCGGCAAATACGGGCAGCGGCATGCCGCGCAGATAGGAAAAGATTATCGCGTTATCCGCTGCGCAAAATTTTACGGCGGGCTTGAAACGGTAAATTTTACGAGCTCCGCGCCCAAGCTCGGAAGTGATAAAATTTAAAAATGCCGCTCGAAATTGCATCTCGCCCTGCAAATACTTGGGCGAAATTCTATAGCTCGCATTAACGTTAAAATTATATAGAGCTAGCATCGCCCGTGCTCGCGAAGCCGCATCATAATCCTGCAGCGCCTCTGACGCAATCTCGCGCCCGTTCGCATAAAAGCCAAAAATTTCGCCGCAAAAGAATTTTTTATTAAAAGTTTCGGCATTTAAAATTTCATCATCAATAAGCTCATTATCCCGCCGCAGATCCGCTTTTTGGCGTTTTTCGCGCGCCGCGATATCTCGTTTTGATGCAACAATATCTTGTAATAAAGCTGATTTCTCATCCGAGCGCTTAGCGCAGAGAAAATTCTTTTGCGCGAAGCCAGTGTCATAAAAAGCCCTTGCTGTCAAATTCCTATTTGCGCCGCCTTTTTGCGCGCTCTTTGCAGCGCACGGCTTAGAGGCATTATGATTAAGTGCGTCCGATTTATCGCTTGAAAACTTTTTAAATTTGCCGCTAAATTTCTTGCTTTCGGCGTGCGCAAAGCAAGTAGCGTTAAATTTGCTAGAATTTAAAAAATCCTTAGAATTTAGCTCGCCTGTTTCATCGTCGTAAGCATTTGACCGCGACGCAGTACACGATTTTTTAACCGCTTGCTTGGGCTTGCCGGCATTATTTAAATTCCTTAGAATTTTAATCATCTTCGCAAGGTCTGCAACCGAATTCTTGATTTAAATTGAAGACCTTACAGTATTCGCAAAATACGCAGCTAACGCTTCTTTTAGCGCATACAAGCGGGATTTTGCGCTTTTTTACTTCGCCTTTGATCTTTTTCATCGTGTTGTGGTTTAAAAAGCTCGTAAGCATAACGACACACTCGGTATCTTGCGGGATCGGCTTACGATTTACGCGATTTTCGTTTCGTGCATCCCAGTGCTCGATGTTACTCGCGCCAAGGTCTTTTAAAACCGCCTTAATGGGCGTAATCTCATCTGCTCCTATAACTAAAACGTTCATTTCATCCCCTTATATGATTGATAGTCGTTATTATAACAGAGAAAGATTAAATTTAACTGATAATGTATATAAAAATTTGAAATTATAAGCCGGAATTTTACCGGCTCATATTTGATATTTACTCGCTTAAAGCTAGACTTACTGCCGCATCGATGTGGATCTGCGTAGTATCAAATAGCCACGCGGCGGTATCTGCTTGCGATACGAGCAGCCCGATCTCCGTGCAGCCCAGTATCACGCCCTGCGCACCGCGAGCCCTAAGTCCTTCAATGATCTGCAAAAATTTCTTCTTGGAATGTGGTAAAATTTTACCAAAGCAAAGCTCATTAAAAATTACTTCGTTTACCGCTTCCATTTCGTCCGCATTCGGCACGAGTACCTCTACGCCGCCATCTATTAGGCGCTGTTTGTAAAAATCCTGCGTCATCGTGTAAATCGTGCCGAGCAGCCCTACTTTTTGCACGCCACGTTTTCGCAGCTCACTTAACGTGGCGTCCGCGATATGCACGAAAGGCACGGATATAGCGGCTTTTATCGCCTCGTAGCACTTATGCATCGTATTGGTGCAAAGAAAAATATAATCCGCGCCGCCGCTTTGCAAAACTCGCGCGTGACGAGCTAAAATTTCACCTGCCCTGCCCCACTCATTATCTCTTTGACACCGCTCGATCTCGTCAAAATTTAGACTACTTAGCAGGATTTCGCTGCTACTTAGCCCGCCTAGACGCTCGTTAATTTTGCGATTGATCCCATCATAATAGGTAATCGTAGATTCGTAACTCATGCCGCCGATTAGTCCGATTTTTTTCATGGATTTTCCTTTTAAAATTTATACGGAATTTTATGCAGTCCCGCGAAATTTAATAAAATTCCGGATTGCAAAATTCGCAGAGCCGGAATTTCAACAAATAGCCGCAAAGCTTAAACATTCTCGCTCGCGACGCCCGCAGAGATAACCTCATCGCCGAAATCGGCATTGGCAAGCCGCTTGAGCTGGCGGTAACGCCTCATCGCGTCGGCTTTGTTGGCTTCATAAAGCTTGCCCGCGTGCTCCGGATCGATCTTTTTAAGCGCGTTGTAGCGCACCTCGTTTAGCAAAAATTCCTCATAAAGGCTCCAGTCGGGCTCTTTGGATGAAATTTTAAGCGGATTTTTGCCCTCCGCCGCAAGTCGCGGATCGAAGGTGTAGGTCGGCCAATAGCCGCATTTGCTCGCAAGCTCGGCTTGATCGCCGGAGCTGCCCATGCCGCCTTTGATGCCGTGCGCGATACACGGCGAATACGCGATGATGAGACTAGGCCCAGGGTAGGCCTCGGCGGCCATGATCGCTTTTAGCGTCGCGGCTTGATTTGCGTTGGAATTTACCTGTGCGACGAAGATATTGCCGTATGTCATCGCGATCTGACCGAGGTCTTTTTTCTGAACGCGCTTGCCGCCTGCGGTAAACTGCGCGATAGAGCCGCGGCGGCTAGCTTTGGAGCTCTGTCCGCCCGTGTTTGAGTAAACCTCCGTATCCAGCACCAGCACGTTTATGTCCTCGCCGGTAGCCAGCACGTGATCGAGCCCGCCGTAGCCGATGTCGTAAGCCCAGCCGTCGCCGCCGATGATCCATTGCGATTTTTTGTTTAGATACTGCTTCAGTTCTAAAATTTCACGAACCCCGGGCGCGTCCAAATTTTGTTCTAGCAGCGGCACGAGCCTATCTCTGATCTGAGCGGATTTTTGCGTATCGTTTCTGTTTTCGATCCAGTCGTGATAAAGCGCCTTTAGCGCGTTTGGTACGCTTGAGAGCGAGCCGAGCATAAGATCCTCGATCTTATGGCGCAGCGTCTCGCTTGCGATCTTCATTCCCAGCCCAAACTCGGCGTTGTCCTCAAAAAGCGAGTTCGCCCACGCAACGCCGCGGCCGTTCTCGTCCTTGCGGTACGGCATCGAAGGTGCCGATCCACCGTAGATCGAGCTACAGCCCGTGGCGTTGGCTACGATCATATGATCTCCGAAAAGTCGCGTGATCAGCGTGATGTACGGCGTTTCGCCGCATCCCGGGCACGCGCCGTGAAATTCAAAATACGGGCGGGCAAAGCCTACGCCCTTGACGCTTGATCTATCCATCAAATCGTCTTTGTATCTTACGTGCTCGAATAAAAAGTCTGCGCTTTCTTGCTCGCCCTTTGCAAGTTCTTCTTCAAGCGGCACCATGACGAGCGATTTTTCCTTGCTTGGGCAGTTTTCGGCGCAAAGCGCGCAGCCCGTGCAATCTAGCGGGCTTACTTGGATCTTATATTTTAACCCCTTTAGCTCCTTGCCCTTGGCTTCTAACAGGTGATCTTTTAAATTTAAAGGCGCGGCGGCTTCGTCCTTTTCATCTAGCAAAAACGCTCTGATTACGGCGTGCGGGCAGACGAAGGCGCACTGGTTGCACTGGATGCAGTTTTGCTCGATCCATTTAGGCACCGTGACGCCTACGCCGCGCTTTTCAAATCGCGTCGTGCCCGCATCAAACCCGCCGTCCTCGTGTCCTAAAAACGCCGACACTGGCAAGCTATCGCCGCGCGCTGCGTTCATCGGTTTTACGATCTTTTCTATAAATTCGTCGCCTTTGTATTTGTCGTTTATATCCGCCGCGTCATCTTTTAAATTTACCCACGCAGGATCGATCGCTACCTGTACCAAAGCGTCCGCGCCCCTATCGATCGCGTCGCAGTTCATCGCCACGACCGCCTCGCCCTTTTTGGCGTAGGTTTTCTTGGCGTATTCCTTCATATAGCTCTGCGCCTGCTCAAACGGAATGATGCCGCTAAGCTTGAAAAACGCCGATTGCATGATCGTATTAGTGCGGCCTCCGAGCCCTATATCGCGTGCCAGCTTAGTTGCGTTTAGGATATAAAATTTTACCCGTCTTTGGGCTAGAATTCTTTTAACCTTGTTTGGAAGCTTTGCCGCCGTCTGCTCGGCATCCCAGATGGAATTTAAAAGGAAGGTGCCGCCCTCTCGGATGCCCCCGATGACGTCGTAGATGTCTAGATACGCAGCGACCGAGCAGGCGACAAAATGCGGATTTGAGACGAGATAGGTCGAGCGGATCGGTCTTTTGCCGAAGCGCAGGTGCGAGCGCGTGTAGCCGCCCGATTTTTTGCTGTCGTAGGCGAAATACGCCTGTGCGTAAAGATCGGTTTTGTCGCCGATGATTTTGACGGAATTTTTATTCGCGCCCACGGTGCCGTCCGCGCCAAGGCCATAAAACAAGCACTCGGTCTCATCCTCGTAGCCGAGCGAAATTTTATCTCCCACGGGTAGAGATAGATGCGTCACGTCGTCGTCGATGCCGATCGTAAAGCCGTTTTTAGGCTCGTCCGCCTTTAAATTTTCATACACGGCGATTAGCTGCGCGGGATCAACGTCTTTGGAGCTTAGACCATACCTGCCGCCCACGATGAGCGGAGCGTCCTCGCGCCCGTAAAATGCGGCCTTTATATCCAAATACAGCGGCTCGCCGAGACTGCCTGGCTCCTTCGTGCGGTCTAGCACGGCGATTTTACGCACGCTTTTAGGCATCGCGGCGAAGAGATATTTGAGGCTAAAAGGCCTGTAGAGATGCACTTTTAGCACGCCTACCTTCTCGCCCTTCGCGTTTAGATGATCGACCACCTCTTCAAGGGCTTGATTGACCGAGCCCATCGCGACGATCACGCGCTGCGGCTCACTTGCGCCGTAATAGACGAAAGGCGCGTACGAGCGCCCCGTGATCTTTGAAATTTCGCTCATATACTCCGCGACGATATCCGGAAGCGCGTCGTAAAATTTATTGGTTAGCTCGCGTGTCTGAAAATATACGTCGTCGTTTTGCGCCGTGCCGCGAGTTTTAGGATGTTCGGAGCTTAGCGCGTCAGCTCTAAATTTACGCACGGCCTCGCGATCGAGCAGGCGATCAAACTCGGCATAGTCCATCACCTCGATCTTTTGAATTTCATGGCTCGTGCGAAATCCGTCGAAAAAGTGCAAAAACGGCACTCGCCCCTTAATCGCCGCAAGATGCGCGATACCGCCCAGATCCATCACCTCCTGCACGCTGTCGCTTGCGAGCATCGCAAAGCCGCTTTGGCGACAGGCGTAGACGTCTTGATGATCGCCGAAAATTGAAAGAGCCTGCGCCGCAAGCGCGCGCGCCGCGACGTGAATGACGCCCGGAAGCATCTGGCCCGCGATCTTGTACATATTTGGAATTTTTAGCAAAAGCCCCTGCGATGCGGTATACGTCGTCGTAAGCGCGCCTGCTTGTAAGGATCCGTGCACGGTGCCCGCCGCGCCGCCCTCGCTTTGCATCTCGACTACTTTAACGGGCATGCCGAAGAGGTTTTTCTTGCCCTGCGACGCCCAGATATCGGTGTAATCCGCCATAGGCGAGCTAGGCGTGATCGGATAGATGCCCGCGACCTCGGTGAAGGCGTATGAGACGTAAGCCGCCGCCTCGTTTCCGTCCATCGTTTTCATAACTTTTGCCATTTTTCGTTCCTTTGGAATTATCAAATTTCGCTAATTTTACATATTTATTGCTTAAAAATTTAAATGCTTCGCAAACCCAGTAAAATTCTAAAGCTTTATCACAGCAGGCGGGCTACAAGCGCGATCTGCTGGCAGTTTTAGACGAGCATTGCGGACGATTTGAGACGAGCCCTTTCGCCGCTTTGAAAATAAAATTTTACGTACTTTAAGCGCGGATCGTAAGCAGTGAGTAGAGATTAAATGCAAATTTAGCCGTCTGACTCGAAATTCTAACCTAAATATCAAATGACGGGAATGCGCGAAAATTAAGAAATTTAAAAATGCACTTGCCACAAGATAAAAAGACCTCATATCGCAACAAGACTGGATAATAAAATTTAGCTACTACAAAGCCTCAACCACCCTACGCATCCAAGCTCAACGTAGCGAAATTTTATTTATGGTTTATAACATCGCAGCATATAAAATTTCAGCGCATTCCGCCAAATATAAGAAATTTTATTGCTACCTACCGAGCGCAGCGCAAATTTCATTTTAAATTTTCATTGATTGATCGCTACTTGAATTTTACCCCATGCAACTTTGCGTTTTGAGCGTAAATTCTATTTCTGCAAGCTGCGAGGAGAATAAATTTAGCTATAATCCTCCGCTTAGATTTAGCACGGAACGTGGCACGTATATACGGCGCGGAATTTTAAAATTTTAAAATTTCAAGCAGAACTCGAAAAGCTAAAAACCGCTAAATGCGCTAAACTTAAAGCCAAATTTAAAAAGCCGGAGAGAAAACCGATGAACGTCCATAAAATCGCTTACACGAGAGTTATCGCGCTGGCGTTTGCCGCCTTTATTTTTAACACGACGGAATTTATCCCCGTGGCTCTGCTAAGCGACATCGCGGCGGATTTTAGCATGGACGTTACGAGCACGGGGCTAATCATCACGATCTACGCTTGGGCGGTGAGTATCCTTTCGCTGCCGCTGATGCTACTAACCTCAAAGCTCGAGCGCAAGAGGCTGCTTTTGCGGCTTTTCGTGCTATTTACGCTAAGCCACATCCTGGCAGCGGTAGCGTGGAATTTCGCCGTTTTGGTAATCGCGCGACTCGGTATCGCGATTTCGCACGCGATCTTTTGGTCGATCACCTCATCGCTCGTCGTGCGCCTAGCGCCGATAAATAAAGGCTCTCAGGCCATCGGCATGCTGGCTTTGGGCACCTCGCTTGCGATGGTTTTGGGGCTTCCTTTGGGGCGCGTGGTCGGCGAGCTTTTCGGCTGGAGGATTACGTTTTTCGCAATCGGCGCGCTTGCGGCGGCAGAGGCGCTGTTTCTTTGGAAAATTTTACCGTTTTTACCGAGTCGCCGCGCGGGCTCTCTTGCGAGCTTGCCGATGCTTGCAAAGCGCCCTATGCTGCTTGCTTTGTATCTGCTGACGTTTTTGATCGTAGGCGCGCATTTTACGACCTACAGCTATGTCGAGCCCTTCGTGGCGAAATTTAACCCCGCAGGCGACCACTTCGTAACCTACGTTCTGCTTGCATTCGGTGCTTCGGGCATCGCCGCAAGCGTGCTTTTTTCAAAGCTTTACCGCTCATTTGCGAACGCCTTTTTGATCTGCTCGATCCTATTTATCCTAGCCTCGGCACTGACGCTAAAGGTTTTTGTCGCAAATGACGTAGCGCTGCTGCTCGCGGCTTTCGTCTGGGGGATAGGGATTTTCGGCTTTGGGCTTTGTTTGCAGATTAGGGTTTTGGCGCTGGCTCCCGACGCTACCGACGTCGCGATATCGATCTACTCGGCGATTTATAACGTAGGCATCGGCGGCGGAGCGCTTTTAGGACATCAAGTCGCAACGAGATTCGGGCTTGAACACATAGGCGAGGCGGGCGCGATATTGGGCGCGCTAGGGCTTGCAAGCTACCTCTATGCAAGCGTGAAATTTGCGGAGAAAAAATAGCGCGCGAAAAACTAAAGGTAGCCCGAAAGACGCAAGAAATTTTACGAGCCATTCATTCCACTTGAAACCTCGCTAATCACGGCAAAAGATTGGGGCGAGTTGAAGTAAAAATTTAAAGGCTTATTCTAAATTAGCCTTTTTCTCTAAAACTTCAAGTATAAATTTCATCTTTAGTTTTTGGTTTTCGTCGCCGTTTTCTGATATCTTTTTAAACATGTTTAAAATTTTAAGCCTTAGTTCTTTGTTGTTTGAGAGATAAGAAGCATTACTTTGCAAAAATCCTATTGCACTACGAAGAAATTCCAAATTTTCATAACAATATTTTTCTAAAATTTCTTCCGTTATTTTTGAGGTTAATTCTTTTTGGATCGGAACTCTAGTGTTAAAAATATTTTCTATTATTTTCTCTGCAGATGATATCTTATATATTTCGTTTTGTGTTATAAGGTTATCGTGTAGTTCATTAACACGCTCATCAAAATTTATCATCTCGTCTAAAATGTAGGTATATAAATTTTGATATTGGTCATTTTCGAAAACACCTCTTATATATTCTAGTAAAATTTTAGTCGCAAATTCATGGTATTTTTGCTTGTTTTCTTCATCAAATTTTTCTAGTGTTTTTATGTATAAAAGAAAAGGGCTAACCCCGACTATATCTATTATATTCTCTTTATTTGTTTCTAGACGAGTAAAGAGATTGCTTACAAAAATGCCGTTGTCATACTGTAAATTTAATGTGCCGTTTAAGTATTCCTCTAAAATTTCTTTTCTAATTTCTATATACAGCCTACCCTTATGTTTATCGTATTCTTTATTGATGATATTTTCTATAATAATATTAAATTCCTCAATATTTATAATTGATTTTTTAGTATATGATAGTATGTTTATACCTAGCCAATAGTAATCTTCATCATTTGTAAATTTAAATGCATAATATAGGTCGCCAGTGTCTTTTTCATTTTTAAATAATTCATACACATCTGTTAAATTGCTACGGTAGTCTAATTTACCAAGAAATCGCTCGATCTCGGCGGAAGAATTCATTGCATTTATGATTGATATTCCTAGTATATAAGTTATGGCGTTGTCTTTTATAGGTTGATATTTTTGCAGTTTATCTTCTAGATGTTGTTTATAATCATTCAGCGCATTTATCGCTCGCCTCATCACTCTAATATTATTTATGGCGTGCTTTGAAAAATACTGTAATGCCGCATCTCGGTAAACTTCCTCTAACTCGCCCGATACGATATTAAAAGATTCCTGTGGAGTCGGATTATAATAAAATTCGTAGTCCATAATTTTATCTTTGTATTGCGATAAAATTTTTTCTAGTTCTATTTTATCCTCTTTTATTTGGCTAGTATTTTTGAGCTCTTTATCTTCTAAATTTTTCTTATCTTCTTTTTGTGTTTCTTTAATAGGAGCCGTCATCTTTGAGCGATTTAAAATCATAACTATATGACAATTTTGCTGCTCTTTATATTCGGAAATTGTCCCTAAAACATCTTTTAAATTTATCTTATCAGATATTCTCTCAAAATCGTCGAAACAAATTATAACATCTTTAAAATTTTCTTTTTTAAAAAACGATATGCAGCCTATTAACGCTGAACCTAGTTTAGGTGTTACCTCATCGATTACCTTATCAAATCTCAAATATTTTGCTTTCTCTGAAAATTCTGAAATATATTCATTTCTTCTATAAATTTGTATTCCTATCTCTTGCTTAATTTCCTGGATGCTTTCCCTACCGAATAAAGATACATAAACAGAATTTTCCTTAAATTTTGCATCGGAAAATTTTTTCCAAAAAGTTGTTTTTCCTACGCCCCATTCGCCGTCCAAAACGATGCAGACTGCATTTTTTCTCTTTAATATTTCCGTTAATCTTTGTTCGATATTTTCTTTGGCGGTACTCATATTGATCCTTTATCGTTTTAAAATTTTACTAGAACTCTCATAAATTTAAAGGTTTTTTACTAAGTGCCTTAAAATTTGTCCCTCGTTAGAGCGATAAATTTTAAAATTTAGTGGCAAGGCGTAAAAATTTAAGGCGTAGATTTAAGGCTCGAGCCGCCAAAATTTAACTACTTTATAAACCCGACCCGCGGTAAAATTTCAGCTAGCGCCGCGTCCTTTTTCTCGTTAAATTTGACCTTGTTCTGCTCAAAAAGGTTATTTCCGTGCGCGTCGATCGAGACGATTAGCGGCCCAAACTCCTTTACGCGGCACTTCCACAGCGTCTCAGGCATCCCAAGCTCCGTCCAGTCGGCACTCTCGATCTCCTCGACCTGCGTCGCGGCGACCACCGCGCAGCCCGCAGGAAATACGCAGTGTATCGCGCCAAACTCCTTGCAGCCGCTCATCGTGCCTTCGCCCATGCCACCTTTGCCTACGATCAGGCGCACGCCCGTTTTAGCGATAAATTCGCGCTCAAATTTCTCCATCCGCATGCTAGTCGTCGGCCCGACCGAGACCATCTCAAAGCTTTTATCGCCCGTTTTTCTGATGATCGGTCCCGCGTGCAGGATCGCGCCGCCTCTGATATCAAGCGGCAGCTCGCGACCCTCCTGCACGACGCGTCTGTGCGGCACGTCGCGGCAGGTGACGATGTGTCCGCTGAGGTAAATCACGTCGCCGATCTTGATATCCGCCAGATCCTCGGCGCCGATCGGCGTGGTTAAAATTTTCTTACTCATAGCGCGAACTCCTTGTGCGATTTTATGACAAAGCTTAGCTGCTCGTCCCAGACGATATGGCCTTTGCGGTGCGACCAGCAGCCCACGTTTACGGCGACGGCGATGACGCTTGGGTGGCGGGCGCAGTTCTCGATATGCACGCCCATGACCGAGCTTGCGCCGCTCATGCCTTGCGGGCCCAGGCCGATTTTATTGATGCCATCTTCTAGCAGCTTTTCGGTTAGCGCGGCTCGATCGTTTGGATTGCGCGAGCCAAGCGGTCTCATCAATGCTTTTCTAGATAGCAGCGACGCCACGTCGATCGAGGTGCCCACGCCCACGCCCACTAACAGCGGCGGACAGGCATTTATGCCGTAGCTCGTCATTATGTCCATGACGAATTTCACGACTCCCTCGTAGCCCATACCGGGCATCAGCACGGTTGCCTTGCCGGGCAGGCTACAGCCGCCGCCCGCCATATAGGTGTGTATCTCGCACTCGCCGCTTTGCGGCACGATCTCCCAAAAGACGCTCGGCGTGCCCTTACCGACGTTTTTGCCGGTGTTGAACTCGTCAAAGGTCTCGACGCTGTTGTGGCGCAGCGGAGCCTCGCGCGTCGCTCTCAGTACGGCCTCTCGAAGCAGCTCCTCAAGCTCGCCGATGAGCGGGAAGTTCGCGCCGCAGCGCACGAAAAACTGGATCACGCCCGTATCCTGGCAGGATGGGCGGTCTAGCTGCTTAGCTAGGCGCTGGTTTTCAAACATCGTTTTGTAGATCTCCTTCGCTAACGGCTGCGTCTCGCGCTCGGCGAGCTCGCTCAGCTTCGCCGTCACGTCATCAGGTAGCACCTTGCCCGTATAGCCGACGAATTTCGCCATGACCTCGGTCATCTTTTGCACGGCTTTTTGTTTATCCATCGCTTCTCCTTTGCTAAATTTTACTTTCAAATTTTTCATAGACGCCCGCTAGGACGCAGCCCGCAGCGTAGCAGAGCAGATCTGCAAAATCAAACGTCCCGCCGATCATTACTTTTAAAATTTTATTTTCTATGCCTAAAATTTGCACCGCGCCAAAATACTGCGCGAACTCCAAGGTCGCGGCAAACGCGAAAATTTTAAGCGGCAAATTTAACGGCGGCTCGCTAAAAGCAGCCCGCGCCAAAGCATAAAGCAAGATGACGGCCAAAACGTCGCCCGCGTAGTGGCGCACGAAACCGCCCTTTACGCAGATCGCTATGTAAATTTCGATCGCTAAAATCAAAGCCGCCACGGCTAAAAACGCTAGCCTCGTCCTCGCGCTTTGCCTTGTTTACGGCTTTTGCGCGAGCCTTGCGATACTTTTTTGCTCTCTTAAATTCTCCCCTCGCAACGCTTTCCTTTTAAATTTAGCCTTCAAATTTAGCTGTAAAACCACGTTTCAAATCAAAGTGGATTTACGCTTAAAATCAAAGTGGGCTAAAATATCACATTTTTCACTTTGATTTGAAACGTAAATTTTTCAATCTTTCAATTATCGTTTTAAATTCAAAAAATATTTTTAAAAATCCTTGCCGATATTACAACAATGGCTTTAAAAGAATAAAATTAGATAATCTTTGATACAATTGCTTGAAAAATTTTAAGAGGTGTTAAAATGTCAAATATCCAAGAGAAATATATACGTGAAATCGATACATCCGATTCCTTTTTTGATTCTTTAAGACAAGATTATAAAGGTTTTGATGCATGGATAGCAAAAAAAGCGAAAGCCAACGAAAAAGCATATACGCTTTTCGATGATAATGGACAAATAGTAGCCTTTTTATATTTAAAAATAGAAAACCCCGTAGATAATACGGACATAAAACCGGCGCTTAGTATAAATGTGCCATGGTTAAAGATCGGGACTTTTAAAATAAATGCACACGGCACAAAACTAGGAGAGCGTTTTGTAAAAAAGATTTTTGATTTTGCGGTATCAAATAATATTTATAATATTTACGTAACAGCTTTCGAAAAACAAGCGCCTTTAATAGATTTATTAAAAAGATACGGATTTACCCAATACGGCAAAAAAAATAATGAGCTAGTATTAACAAAAAAGATACCGACTTGTGTGCAGGCGCTAAAAAATGATATACTACTAGACTATCCGGCTGTTAATGCGACAAGCGACAAATATCTTTTAAGTATATACCCGAAATATCATACCGGTATGTTCTCGGACTCTATTCTACATACGGAAAGCTATGATATACTAAAAGATATGTCTGAATCAAATAGTATTCATAAGGTATACATAACGGAAATGAAAGGTGTCGAGCAACTCAAGAGAGGCGACTGCTTGCTCATTTATAGAACAAAAGATGAAAATGCCCAAAGCGCGAACTACTCATCAGTCGCGACCTCTTTATGCGTTGTAGAAGAATATAAAGACTTATCCGGTTTTGCTGACTTTGATGATTTCGTCAGGTACTGCAAGCCGCATAATATTTTTACCGATATTGAATTAAAAAATATTTTTATCAGTAAAAAATATACAAAAATAATAAAGATGACATACAATATATCATTTAAAAGACGCGTTATTTTAAAGAGGATTAGGGAAATTATAGGTCACGAAGAAGTCTACTGGGGTTTTGCGAAGCTTACGGACGAAGCTTTTTTTGCAATTTTAAAAGAAGGTATGGTAAATGACAGCATTATTATCCATTAAGCCGGAATTTGTCCAAGCTATTTTTGATGGAACAAAGCAATTTGAATTTAGAAAAGTAAATTTTAAAAGAAAAATTGATAAAATCAAAATATATGCTACAAAACCGGTCGGTAAGATAGTAGGTGAGTTCATAGTTGACGATATCTTAAAAGCAAGTCCTGAAGAGCTATGGGACAAAACAAGCCTGTACGCCGGCATAGATAAAGAGCGATATTTTCAATATTTTAGCGGTAAAAATATGGGGTTTGCTATAAAAATTAAGTCCGTAAATAAATATAAGGAGCCTATTTGCCCTTATCTACAATATCCGAAATTCGTAGCACCGCAATCGTTCAAGTATATCTAGAAAATGAAGATGAAAATAAATCCAAATTCGCAGTACACACAATCTATATTTATAAATGTGGATTCAGACGTCGCCGACAAGATAGATGCTATACTGCATTTAAATATTTTTTTGCCAAACGACAATGAACATTCGTATATAGAAATAGGAATATTGATTTCTAGAAAAGAGTATAACAATTTTGACAGAAATTTCAATATAGAAATTGTATTTCCATTCGATATACTTAAGGAAGAATTCGCGGATGTAAAAGATAGGCTCTGTGACGGTAAGACCTTGAATATGATATTTAACGAGGAGACCCATCTAGATAAAAACAAATTAGACTTTAGATTAAGGGAATACAAGCTCGGAGGTATAAAGCTTTGTAATACCACTATAAATGGCGATTCTAGTATAACAATGAGCGTAGAAGAAAAACAGAAAAATAGCTATTTTAGATTTAGGATTAGAAATATCAGAGATAAGATAACGGATACCGTTCTTTCGGATACAATGGCCAATCCGTTTATAAAAACGATAAAAACGATTGGTATCTCAATAAATTTAGATAGGCAATTTATAAAACAAATAAATAAAAAGATAAAATTTAAAGAAATTAATACTTTTATTATATTGGATTCTATAACCGAGTTGATCGAAAAAAGTAGGCCAATAAAAAGCTTTAGAGTTTTAGAAGATAATTTATGGAATCAATATATAGGAAGCTACGCAAATCGAAGGATGACGGTCTATCAATTTAAAGATAAAACATCGGACGATAGCACGATAGAGAATTATCAACTTTTCTTAAAAAGCCTTCATCATAAAAATTCAAATTTATATCGATATAAATTCTTATTGATTGTAGTGGTCGTGGCTATAATATCTAATGCTATTTATGACTTGTTAAAATGGATATTTTTATGTTAGTTTTTGACGGCGCCATTGATCTGACATTGAAATATGTTCAATGCGTAAAAGCAGATATACAAAACGAATATACGCTATACAATTATATTAAAGATACAAAAAAATACTATCCAAGCTTTGATATTTGGTATTTTATGAATGTGATACCGTCATTAAAAGACGGAAGGAAAAAAATTATAATCTCTCATGACAATAATAATTTAAAGGGCCTCGCCATATTAAAATACAACGAAAAAAAATTATGCCACCTATCGGTTATGCCCCCCTATAAGAACAAAGGTTATGGCATAAAACTTTTTAAGCAAAGCTTTATAGAATTAGAAACAGAAAAGCCTTTCCTGACAGTGTCCGAAGAAAAATTAATAGAATTTAAAAAAGTATTTGATTACTTTGGATTTGAACTTACAGACATTATAGACGGGTATTACCGAAAAGACAAAAAAGAGTATTTTTATAATCAGATATAATTCTGCCCCTCAAACCCCAGATCAATCATATAGCTTGTAGTGTTTAGATTATGCGATACGCTTTTAATACTAAATTTTACATTTTCAAGTCCGGTTACGCCGGTTATTTTTAGTTTTCCGCCGGCTCTTAGCTCTCTACCAGTGGCGGCAAGCGAGCCGTTTATTCCGCCGCGTTGTAGTTCGTTTAGCTTGGCTTCGCCCTTTTTAAAGGCTTCATTGTCTGATTTTGGCTCGGGGATATTTAGCTTATAGGTTTGCTCTCCGCCGCCGATCTTCGCTTGTTTATCTTTACCGTATTTGCTATTGTGCCACTGCACTATTATGGCTTGGTAGCTGTTGCGGTTTGCTTCTGTGATCGATAGGCTCTCGCACTCAAATTTAGGCCGTTTATTCGTTTACGCGCTGGCGTAAATTTATAGATGATTTATCAGGCTCGCGTTGTACGCAGCGCCAAAACCGTTGTCGATATTTACGACGCTGACGCCGTTAGCACAGCTGTTTAGCATCGCTAGCAGCGCCGCCAGTCCGCCAAAGCTCGCGCCGTATCCCACGCTGGTGGGTACCGCGATCACCGGCACTCTCACGAGGCCTGCTAGCACGCTAGCTAGCGCGCCCTCCATGCCCGCCACTGCGATCACGACCTTTGCACCGCGTATCTGCTCTAAATTTGCGATCAGCCTGTGCAGCCCCGCCACGCCCGCGTCGCTAAATTTGCGCACGTCGTTGCCCAAAAATCTCGCCGTCTCGTACGCCTCCTCCACTACCGCGCCGTCGGCGGTGCCGGCAGATACTATCGCGATGTAGCTTTGCGTGAGCGCGGATTCTTTAAATTTGACGCTGATCACGCGGCCGCGAGCGTTAAACTCCGCCTGCGGCAGCACCTCGCACACCCGCTTAAAAACCCGCTCGTTCGTACGCGTGATCAGGATATTTTGCCCTCTCGCGCCGATCGCACCAGCGATACGTAAAATTTCATCATCAGTTTTACCCTCGCCGTAGATCACCTCGCCCGCGCCGTTTCGCAGAGCGCGCTGAGTGTCGATCTTGGCGCAGTCCACGTCCTCGTAGGGGTAGTTTTTTAGGTATTTTAGCGCCTCTTGCTCGCTCACGCGGCCGCTTTTTACCCCCGCGAAAAGTTCTAAAATTTCATCCTCTCTCATGCAAAACATCCTCTCTAAGCCCCTTTAGATCAAGCGTCACCTCCGCCGCGCCAAGCGTCACGAGCTGCCTAACGATATCTTTAAATTTCGCATCGTTTAGAAAGTCCCGCATGCTAGAAAAGGGCATTTGCAGCTTTATATTTTTGCGGTCGCACCGCGCGCGGACGTTTGCGTAGCCGCTTACGATGAGCAGATTTTCCGCTGCTTCGATCAAATTGAGCTCGCTCTCATTGATCTCGCTCCCGTGCGGCAGGCGCGTTAGCAAGCACGCGTAGCCCGGTTTTTCGGCAGTGGGTAAGCTTAACTCGCGCGATAGCTCGCGGATCTCGGATTTGGTTAAATTTATCAGCGGCGAGAGCACGCCCAGCTCCTCTTTTGCTTTGAGTCCCGGGCGGTGTTCGCCCAGATCGTCTCGGTTCGTGCCGTCTGCGACGCGACTAAAGCCAAGCTCGCGGGCGCGCTCGATCAGGCGCGAAAAAATCGCCTTTTTGCACAGATAGCAGCGGTTTTCGGGGTTGTTTTTGATTCCCTCCGCGACGCCGAGCTCTAAAATTTCGTGGCGGATGCCGTAAGCGCGGGCAAATTCTATGGCTTCGGCGATCTCACGCGAGGACATGTAGGGCGATCTGATCGTTATGCCGATCGCGCGCTCACCCAGCGCGTCGTGCGCCGCGCGCAGTAGCAACGAGCTGTCCGCGCCGCCGCTAAATGCGACCGCTAGCTCGCCCAGCCCGCGCAGATCAGCCTTTAGTTTTTCTAGTTTCGTCATAGGTTTCTAGCGCCTCTTTTCGCACCCGCTCGATCGTCGTGCCGTGCGCGAGCGCCGCGGCCTTGCAGTCGTCAAATTCCGGCTTGATTTTTAAAATTTCTCGGACGGAATTTGAAGTGGCGAAATTTTGCCTCGCGCCCAAATTCTGCTGTACGTTCAAATTTTGCTGCGCGCCAGTGCCCGTTTCGCAAGCTTTGCCGCGCGAAATTTTAAGCCCTATCTCGCCGAATTTCGTCTGCACCCGCGCAAATTCGCGCTTTAGCTCGGTTTTAGCTACCTCTATCTCGCGAACGCCGATCGCGGTGGTGTGCGTAAAAATTAGATCCTTTAAATTTTGCGCGTCCTGCTTGCGGCACAGCGCATTTAGCTCAAAGCCGATGCGCCCCTTTTTCATAAAAATAGACCTGCTAAACACGTCCAGCGCGCCGTTTTCGCGCAAAATTTCGCAGGCAAGTGCAAAGCTCTCGGCATCCATATCGTCGATGTTCGTGGAGATTAAAATTTGCTTGCAAACCTCGCCGTAGCCAGCTTGCGCGCCTAAATTTGGCTCGCCGCTTTCGTCGCTTAAATCCGCCTCGCAGATCATCACGCGAAGCACGTTTGCAAAGCCCGCGGCGTCACGCTCGCCCGCACCGTAGCCGATCTTTTCTATCCTAAAACTCGCGCTATCTGTAAACTCATCCGCGCAAGCCTTTAAAATTGCAGCTCCCGTTGGCGTAGTCATCTCAAAATTTGCGCGCCCGAGACTTACAGGCACTCCTCTTAAAATTTCACAAACGGCTGGCGCAGGCACGCTAAGTGCGCCGTGATCGCAGATCGCTACGCCGCCGCCAAGCTCGATTTTGGAGCTTACGACGCGCGAGATGCCTAAATTTTCAAATAGATACTCGACGCAGATCGCCGCACCCGCGATATCGACGATAGAGTCTATCGCGCCGACCTCGTGGAAATGCACCCGATCTATCTGCGTGCCGTGGACTTTGGCCTCGGCCTCGGCGATCGTGCGAAATATCGCACCCGCTCTTTGCTTGCAGCGCTTGCTTAAATTTGAACCCTCTAAAATTTGCTTGATATCGGCGTAGCTTCTCGCGTGGGGCTGCGATTTTAGCGGCACGACGTCGATTTTGGTCGCGGCGATGCCGTTTTTTAGCACGTTTTTGCGCTCTAGCTTAAATTCGCCGGCTAAATTTAACTTCTCGAGCTCGGCGCAAAGATAGCCAAAATCCACTCCGAGCCCCACCAGCGCGCCTAAATTCATATCGCCGCTAATGCCCGCGCTTGCGTCGTAGTAAAGAAATTTCGCCAAGCTTAAACCTTAGGCACCGTCATCGAGCCAAACGGCAGGATGATGATTTTAGCGTCCGCACCCTTTTGCGCGAGCGCGTCGTCCACGGCCTTTTGGATGTCGTGGTATGGCTTTAGATGCACGGCTCGCATCTCATCGTCGCTGAGCTCGCTCACCGCCCAGGTCTGCGCCCAGAGCGAGATTTCAGCCATTTTAGCGGCCTTGTGATAGCCGAGCTTAAAGCCCGCGCTGATCTTTTCTAGCACCTTTTTGGGCGTGTCGGCGGAGGCCATCAGGTCAAAAAACGGCTTTGGCCCGATGCCTGTGCGGCACTTTGCGACCATTATTAAAATTCCCCCTTCAGCAAGCGCCAGTTTGCCGTTATCTAGGGCTTTTTGCGCCTGATAGAGATCGACGTCCATCGGATAGGGCGCGACCGAGATCACGATATCTGCCTTGCGCGGGATATTTACGCAAAACACCTCGTCTGCCTTTTTCACGCAGTCGTAAAAGCTGTCGTTCAAATCGCCCGCGCTTGCGTAATACACGCCGTGCTCGCTGTCAAGCACCGTCTGGATCGAAAAAACGTCGATATGCGCGAGCACCTTCATCGCATCGATCATATCCTCGTGCACGGGGTTGCCCTCTAGGCGCAGCGCTTGCGCGTCGGAGCTTAGTGCGAGCTTGTGATTTTGCGTGATGCTCTCGTACGACGCAGTGCCCGGCAAAAAGGCCTTTCTGCCGCCCGTGTAACCCGCGAAATAGTGCGGCTCGACCGAGCCGATTACTATCACTTTTTTCGCCTCGGCCACGATTTTGTTTAGATACATCTGCGTGCCGTTTTTGGACTCTCCTAAAAACACCATCTCGTCGTGCTTGGAGTCGTGATCGTGAACTTCGTTTTTGGCTCTGATCTCCGCGTAAATTTCTTTGCCGAAGATCATCTCGTATTCTTCCTGCGTGCCCTCTCTGTGGCAGCCCGTGGCGATGATAAAAATTTTATTTTTCTCGCGGATTTTTGGGTAAATTTGCTTTAAAATTTTTGCCGTCGGCGTCGGGCGCGTACCGTCGTTTACGATGACGACGATCTTTTGCTCGCCCCCAATAAATTCGTCAAAGCTTTTTTGATTTATCGGATTTGCTAGAGCGTTTGCGATGAGCGCCGTTTCGTCAAATTTAGCCACGGGGTTTGGATCGAAAACGCCGAGCAAATTTTTCTCGTTTATCTCTAAGCTTAGATGATCATCTTTGCCGTATGCGATAGGGATTTGCATATCTGCCTCCTGTGTGGAATTTGGCGGGATTATAACGTAAATTTTATTTAAAACGATTTAGCTTTGCGCGGGCGCGGAGCATTAATCTAAAGAATTTTGAAATTAAAAAAGCTCGCGAGTATGAAACTCGCGAGCGTATAGCTATTATAAGTAGCCGTAAATATGAGCGAAGATAAAGCCCATCGCGCATGAAGTAAGAACGCCTATTAGCCCAGGGAAAATGAAGCTGTGGTTGATGACGAATTTACCGATGTGCGTAGTGCCGGAGCGGTCGAACTGGATCGCCGCAAGATCGCTCGGATAGGTAGGTAGGATATAGTATCCGTAGCAAGCAGGTGCAAACGCAATAATAAGGCCCGGATCGATACCGATGCTAACCGCTAGCGGTACGAAAGTAGCAACCGCTGCTGCTTGAGAGTTAAGGAATTTACTAATCAAAAGCGAAACGATGACATATGTCCACGGATACGCCATAACGACCTTACCTAGCGACGCTTTAAGCATTTCGATATGAGCGGTAAACATAGTCTCCGCCATCCATGAAATTCCATAAATGGCTACAAGCGCGATCATACCGCTATGAAAAATTTCATTTTTAGCGATATTGCCCGCTTTGATACCCGAGACAATCATCATAATGGATGCTGCAAGAAGCATGAAAATTTGAATGGTTAAGACCATATTTAAATTTGTGGTCTTTTTCATCGTATCTTTTACGACAATGCTTGCGTTTGCGATGCTCTCGCTCTTATCGCCTGTCGTGATGACGACATTTCCGTCTTGAGAGACGATGCTTTGAGTAAGCTTTTTATCTTTGTCGTAAATTTCGACGCTATTAAATTTCGTCGCATCTTTGGCTTTGGACTCTTTGACGTTTGAGACGACCTTGCCACCATCTACCATGGAGATAACCTGACCATCTTTAATCGTGATATTTTTGACCGTTTTTTTATCGACGATGATCTCTACGGATTTGCCCGGGACATTTTTAGTCCACGCAGGGCGCAAGCTTTTTTCGTAACCTAAAACCGCAACTAGCGCAATAGTGGCTAAGAAAATCCACATGCAGATCCACTTAATCCTAGGAAGCTTTTGACCTAACAATGTCGTGCTTTCGCCGTAGATATATTTTTTCTGCTCTGGATCTTTGATCTTTTCTTGAAATTCCGGATCTTTATCTAGATCTTTACCTCTAAAAATCGACCACGTTCCGATTGCAAGCATACCGATGAAAGTAGAAGGGATAGTGAGTTTTAGCAGATCCAAATACGTACTAAAGCCCTCGATATGCACGCCTTGACCTAGTAAGATCGCGACCATCGAAACGCCGGCAACCGAAACGGGGCTAGCGATGATAGCAAGCTGCGAGGAGATCGTAGAAGCAGCCATCGGGCGCTCAGGGCGAATCCCATTTTTAATAGCTACGTCATAGATGATCGGAAGCAGCGTATAGACGGTGTGTCCCGTTCCGCATAAGATTGTAAGCGTCCACGCAACAGTTGGAGCGATGATACAAACCATCTTCGGATGCTTACGAAGCAATTTCTCCGCTATTTGAAGCATTACATCAAGCCCTCCCGTAGCCTGTAGCGTTGCACTTGCTACGACAACTGCGAGGATAGTTAAAATAACGTCCACTGCCGGCTTACCCGGCTCTAATCTAAATCCAAACACTAAGATCACTAAGCCTATACCGCCTAGAATTCCCAGCGCCATACCGCCTTTTTTAGCACCATAAAACAAACAGCCCAAGACTATAATGAGCTGCAAAAAGAATTGAGTGCTTTCAGACAAACTTGTCAGAAACTCCATAGTTTCTCCTTCAGTAAAATTTAAAACAAACTTTGGCGATTATACTAACTTTTTATTTAAACAAAATTAAAGGAGCGTTACAAATTGTAAAAATCTATCAAAATAAAAATTTACTGAAATTATAATTTTAAAGCAGAATTTATAGCGAAATGTGAAAAATAAAATTTCACTTAGAGCTGTTTTTATATCATAGAATTTCGCAACTTTTAAGAAATCTTAGAATTTCATTATAGCTCAAGCTTTAAACCGATTTTTAAGCCTTGGAGTAGTATCATTTCGCAAAGAGCGGATTAAGATGAATTTTATAAAATTTTGTATTGCCTTTTTGATTTGTTTATCGCAGATGGCAGCAGCTGGCAGCTTTGATCTAAATGCCACGCTGCGTCTGGGCGCATTCGACGCAAGCTCGCACCGACTGCTTTTATGCGGCAGTGGCGGCGAGCTTAGGATGTTTGATACTGCTAAATGGGATGTGGAGTTCGCGCAAAAATACAGCGATAATGAAATCACGGCTCTAAATTTTAAAAACGGCAAAATTTATCTAGCTTGGGGCGGAGCCGAAATCGCGGTGCTAAACGATAGACTAAAGTTTTTACGCACGCTTAAGACGGGGCGTAGCGGCACAGCCCAAATAGATGCGATCTATGCCGCAAAAGACGCGATTTACGCGGTAGTGGATAAAAATCAACTAATAAGATTAGACGAAGACCCTGATAACAGCGCGGATGGCGGCTACGCCTCAGGCGAGAATTCCACCGCGAACGGGCAATCTTTAAATAGAAATTCCGCCCCAGATGGGCTGCGCGGAATTTCGTTTCATTACGGCAGGATCAATGCCGTTAGCCTGGGCGCTAACGGACTTTGCGTCGCAAGCTGGAACGGCGTAGCCTGTTTTAGCGCAGATCTTGTCGCGACTAAATTTAGCGGCATCGATACAGCGCCTAATCGCGCCGCGCAGGGAGAGCTTGGTAGCGTGAAATTTAAAGATGCAGAATTTAATAGCACGAGAATCGTGCAAGGCTCCGAGCAAAACGAAACAAAAGCTGGCGGCGCAAAGAGTGCGGAATTTCAAGGCTTAGAATTCAAAGGCGCAAAATTTCAAGACGAGGGGCTTAAAACTCAAAGCGAAATTTCAGCCGAAGCTGGCGATAAAAATTTAAGCGGCTCTATCATCACTGCGCTTGCAGACTGCGACGGGACGCTATTTGCAGGCGATATAGAGGGGAATTTTATAAATTTAAAAAGCGGCGAGCGCAAAAGCGTGGGCTCTTGGATCAAATCCATCGTGTGCGCCCGCGGCACGCAGTTTATCGCTACTAAAGATAAAATTTACGAAAATCAAAAAGTAGGATTAAAGGAGGTTGTGGATTTAAAAAGCGAATTTTTAGCGATGTACGCAGACGGGGAAGCGATCCTCGTAGTCAGCAAATCAGGTAAAATTTTAAAATTCTAAGAAAGGATTAGTATGTTAAAAAGTTTCAAACCCGTGCTTTTGGGCTCGGTTTTGTTCGCCGCAAGCGCCCTGTGTGCCGCAGATAGCGACTTAGAGCGCGTGATGAAAGAACGAAATTTAAGCGAAAAAGACGTTTTGGCGGCGGCTAAGACCTATCAGCCGACCGGTCGGAAGGACGATTATATGGTCTTCTCTTCCGGCGGTCAAAGCGGACAGGTGATCGTTTACGGCGTGCCGTCGATGAGGATCTACAAATATATCGGCGTATTTACCCCGGAGCCTTGGCAGGGATACGGCTTTGACGAGGAGAGCAAGGCGGTCTTAAGATCGGGCTCTATTAACGGCAAAGAGATCAACTGGGGCGATACTCACCATCCAAATTTCAGCGAGAAAAACGGCGAGTATGTGGGCGATTATCTCTTTATCAACGATAAGGCGAACCCAAGAATCGCGGTTATAAATTTATCCGATTTCGAAACCACTCAAATAGTTGTAAATCCCGTAATCAAAAGCGATCACGGCGGCTCTTTCGTAACGCCTAATACCGAATACGTCATCGAAACCAGCCAATACGCAGCCCCTTTTGATAACGACTGGCACCCAATCGAGGAGTATCAGGCGGTTTATCGCGGTGCAGTAACGCTATGGAAATTTGACTACGATAAAGGTAAAATAGACGTAAATAAATCCTTCTCGCTAGAGCTTCCTCCGTATATGCAAGATCTAAGCGACGCAGGTAAGGGCGAGAGCTTCGGCTGGGCGTTTACCAACAGCTTCAACTCCGAAATGTACACAGGCGGCATCGAAAAGGGTCTGCCTCCTATGGAAGCTGGTATGAGTCGCAACGATACTGACTACCTGCACGTTTATAACTGGCAAATTTTAGAAAAGCTTGCTCAAGACAGCAAAAACTACAAGGTTGTAAACGGACACAGAATAGTTACGATAGACGCCGCTGTAAAAGCGGGAGCGCTATTTTTGATCCCTGAAGCTAAATCCCCTCACGGCGTTGACGTTAGCCCTGATGGCCGCTATATCATTATCGGCGGCAAGTTAGATACTCACGCTAGCGTTTATGATTTCAAAAAGATCAAAGAGCTAATTGATAAAAAAGAATACGCAGGCAAGGATCCATACGGAATTCCGATCTTAGATATGCAAAAGACGCTTCACGGACAAGCAGAGCTTGGTCTTGGACCTTTGCATAACACCTTCGATTCGCAAGACGGCGTAATCTATACATCGCTTTACGTCGATAGCCAGATCGTAAAATGGAACTACAAGACGTTAAAGGTTTTAGATAGGATCAACGTTCACTACAATATCGGCCACCTCGATTCTATGGAGGGTAAATCCTCTAAGCCGGTCGGCAAATACGTAATCGCGCTGGATAAGCTTTCGATCGATAGATTTAATCCTATCGGACCACTTCATCCGCAAAACCACCAGCTGATCGACATTACAGGGCCTAAAATGGAGATGCTTTACGATCTTCCTATCGGTCTAGGCGAGCCGCACGACGTAGTTTCTATCGCAGCTAGCAAGCTTCATACGAAACCTACCTATACTATGGGGACAAACTCTCGCACCGGTAAGCAGCACCCTGCTATGACGTTAGCGGGTCAAGAGCGCATCGAGCGCGACGGCAAAAACGTAAAAGTCTATGCCACTGCGATCCGCAGCCATATTAATCCTGAGCACATCGAGGTTAATAAGGACGATAACGTAACGATCTATATGACAAATTTAGAGCGTGCCGAGGACGAAACTCACGGCTTTACGGTTGATGATTACGATCTGCATATGTCGCTTGAGCCGGGTAAGACTGCGAGCGTAAATTTCATCGCAGATAAAGAGGGCGTATTTCCTTTCTACTGCACGGAATTCTGCTCTGCGCTGCACCTTGAGATGTTCGGATATCTATACGTAAAAGATCCGAATAAAAAATACACTTCAGCTAAAGCGTCTATGTTAAAAGCTCTTAGCCCAGAAGCTCTAAAAGCCGAATACGACAAGGTAGTAGCTACGAATAAAGCCACCGACGACGTTATTCAATCAGTCGTTAAATTCTTAAAAGAGAAAAACTACGAGAAATATCCTAAGGTCAAGGCTTTAGTCGATGACGCGCTGGATCAATACGGCAAAATTCCCGAAACCAAAGCCAAGGCAGACGCCGCGGTAAAAGCCGGCGATATGAACGGCGCGATACTTTGGGAAGGTCAAGTTTGGCAGTACCTAGTAAAAACCGCAGATGTCGGACTTCGCGCTAAAAATAATCTAATCCGCGAGCTCTCCACTCCTATGAGCGAGGCTGCATCTAACGGCGAGAAGGCTTACCTACGCGGAGGCTGCAACGGCTGCCACGTCATCGGTCAAGTAAGCTCCGGTCCTGATCTAACAGGCGTCCTACTCCGCCACGAAAACGGCGAGAAATGGGTAGCCGATTTCATCAAAGACCCTGCTAAATTCTACGAAGACGACTACGTTAAGGCAATGATAAATTACTTCAACCTTCGCATGCCAAATCAGCATATGAAAGATGAAGAGATCAAAGATATCATCGAATACCTAAAATGGGTCGATGAGAACGCGGGCCTTAACTAGCCCCACTCTCCCCCGCAAGGGGGAGAATTTAAAGGAGATGAAATGCCAAAATATAAAATTTACGCGATTTTAGCGCTGCTTATTATGACGGTCGCTTTTACCATCCCTACGCTCGGATTTTTCAAAGTCCAAGGCAAAATCGTATCGGGGCAGGTTAGCAGCGTCTCGCAGCTGCCCGCATACTCCGCACCGATATGGAATTTTTATACAAAAGCATCGTATAAAAATCACCTAATTCCTAGTGATGTTAAAAATGATCTAGGCGCGATGCTGGAGCATAAATTTGAAGTGGGGGTCCCTAGCATACCGGTGTGGAAAATTTCACTCGAAGCGCCGAACTATCCAAAAGAGGCTTTCCCCGATGGAATTCCACTTTACGTCCACGTTGACGGCTTTAGCGGCGATGTCGGCGAGATGAATACCCTAAACCACTATATCGGAATGTATCCCGTCTGGCGCGGCGGCACGCTCGAGCACTCGCTATCGCCGTATTATCTCATAATCGCTACGATCGGCATGCTTGCGTTTTTGTACTATGATGGCAAGGGGCAGACTCTGCTTATGATCCTGCCGATCATTGCGCCGCTTATCTTCATCGGCTGCTATGTGGGTTGGCTGTATTGGTTCGGACACAACCTGCAAGACTGGGGCGCGTTTAAAATAAAGCCTTTTATGCCTACAGCATTTGGCGACGGCAGCGTAGCGCATTTTACTACCCATTCATATCCGGCTCTTGGCTTTTGGCTGATGCTGGCCCTGTCGCTGCTATCGGCGTTAGCTCTACTATCTAAGAAAAAATTCCTACGAGAGCATAGATGAGGCTTTTGCTTCTAGCATTCTCGCTCGCGCTAAGCTTAGGCGCAGGCGAGCTTCAAGACGCGATCGATAGCGCAAAAGCGGGCGATATTATAGAACTAGCCGCGGGCGAATACCACGGCAACGTTTTAATCGATAAGCCCCTTACTATCGACGGACTAGACCGCTCCGCCGTGATCATAGGCGATCGCAACGGAACGGTCATCCGCGTCCGCTCTCCGCATGTTACAATCAAGAATTTAACAATTCAAAACGGAGGCTTCGAGCATCTTAGCGAGGATGCAGGGATCAACGTAAGCGACGTAAACAGCGTAATCATAAAAAATAATCTCATCAAAGACGTGCTCTATGGCGTCGTGCTAAGCAAGGCAAACGACGTAACGATCGAGGGCAATGAAATTTCGAGCAATGCCTACCGCACGAGTTTCAAAGGCGACGGCATCAAGCTTTGGTATTCCAATGCCAATAAAATTTTAAATAACGACGTCCACAACGTCCGCGACACCGTTTTTTACTTCTCAAACGGAAATCTCGTCGCAGGCAACAAAGGCCATAGCTGTCGTTATTCACTGCACTTTATGAACTCCGGGCATAACGTCGTAGAGGATAACTACTACGACGGCAATAGCGTGGGATTATTTTTTATGTTTTCAAGCGACAATATCGCCAGACGTAATGTCGTGCGCAACGCAGACGGCGCTTATGGCGTAGGCATCGGTATGAAGGATAGCTCAAATTTCAGGGTTACGGATAATAAAGTCGTCTACAACGCACGCGGATTTTATCTGGATCAATCCCCATATCAGCCAGGCTCACTTAACGTTTTTGAAAACAATGATATCGAATACAACAGCATCGGCGTGCAATTCCACGCCACGCAGCTAAAAAGCGTATTTAAAAACAATAAATTTAAAGGCAATATGGAGATTGTGCTAAACGATACGCCCCAATCCAAGCTCTTGCAAAACGAATGGAGTGGCAACTATTTTGACGATTACGACGGATTTGATCGCGATGGCGACGGCTACGGCGACGTTAGCTACAGCTCATACGCCTACGCGGATAGGCTTTGGGCGTATAAACCGAATGTGCGGTTTTTTTACGGCTCCAGCGGGATCGCGCTTTTAAATTTCATCTCCAAGCTCGCTCCGTTTTCAGAGCCTGAGCTACTGCTAAAAGATCCGAAACCTAGGATGAGGCAATGATAAAGAATAGACGCGAAGCGATAAAACTACTCGGCGGAGCGCTCGGAGTACTCGGGGCAGCGAACTTATTTGCGGATGAGAATTCCACAAATTCCGTAAATTTTACGGGCGGCGAAGCGCAGAATTCCGGCGCGTCAAATTCCGTAAATTCTGCGAGGCAAAATTCCGCGCCGAATTCCATAAAACAAAATTCTGCGGAAAATTCTAGCGGGGATTCCGCCTCTTTATATCTGCGCCCGCCCGGAGCACTAGCGGAACGAGGCTTCCGCTCTAGCTGCATCAAGTGCGGCCAATGCGTGCAGGTCTGCCCCTATCACAGCATCTATCTGCTCGATATTACGCATCTTTTTGACATCGGTACGCCCGTTATCGATGCCAAAGAGCGAGGCTGCTATCTTTGCGGCGCGCTTCCTTGCGTGCTCGCCTGTCCTAGCGGCGCGCTTAGCCACGAGACGAACGAGCCTAAAAAGGTTAAAATGGGAATCGCCGTGATTAAAAATTTAAACGCCTGTTTGGCGTATCGCGGGCAGGCTTTAAAATCTAGCGATCTGTGCCTAAAGCCCGCCAAGACTGAGCAGGAGCGTGAGCTAAACTCCGCGCTGGCGGCTAAAGAGGACAAGCCATGCGATCTATGCGCGTCGCTGTGCCCTTACCCGCAGCCGCTTGATGCCATAGCGATGATAAAGGCGAGCGCGCATTTCGCTCCGCAGATCCGCAGCGCTTGCGTCGGTTGCGGGGCGTGCGCAGAGCTCTGTCCGGCGCGTATCATCGAGATAATCCCGCGGGCGGATTACAAATCAATCTATGAAGGAAAACAATGAAAAGCTCCATTAAATTCTACATCTGCTCGCTAGCTGCGGCGCTTTTGCTGTGCGGCTGCGGAGATGATGGCGATTCAGGCTCTACCGCGACAAGCTCCGCAGGGCAGAATTCCGTTTCACAAGGCTCCGCAGGGCAAAATTCTGCAGATCAGAATTCCGCGAGTGTAAATTCCGCATCGCAGAAAGCGGATCAAAATTCTACCGCCAAGCCTCGCATAAGCGTCAAAAGCGGCGAAGCGCCCAAGAAGGACGATAAGTTCGTAAGCTACGATTTTTACGGCGAGCGAAAGGTAAATTTTAACCTAAACGGCGATGTAAACGAAACGACCAAAAATATCGTGGCGTATTCGAGCATCAAAAATCAATATGAAAAGCTAAATTTCGACCTGATGAAAAAGCGCCTTGGGCACGATTTTATCCTGCGCTGCTCGGCGTGCCACGACGACTACGCAAACGGCATCATCGGTCCGTCGCTTCTGGATAAAACCGACGCGCAGATCGTGGATATGATTAAAAAGTATAAATTCAAAGAAAAGCCTAATCCTCTTATGGTGCAGCTCGTAAACGGCATGAGCGAGCAACAGATAGAGACGATGGCAAAAGAAATTTACGAGTTCAACAAACAATTTAAGGAGCAGAAATGAAACCGGGCAAAATTTTAGCTTTGATTTTGGGTGTAGCACTGATCGCGCTGATGATCTTTATGGCTAGTTCGGACGATTCTAGCGCGCCGCAGCAAGAAGTCAAGCCGCAGGTGCAAGCAAAACCGGCGCCGCAGAGCAAGAGCGTCGATCTCATCGACGATAAGGACGTAAAAAATATTAAAATTTTGCAGCAAAGCGTCAAAGAGCGCGATTTTAAGGTTAGTAGCTCCTATCTGGTAAGCTGCGCGCCCTGCCACGGCGATGACGGACGCGGCAAGATCGCTCCACCGATCGGCGGCAAGAGCAAGGATCAAATTTTAGCAAGCCTCAAAGATTATAAAGCGGGCAAGATCAAAAACAGCCTGATGAGCGGACTTTTAACCAACGTAAGCGACGAGAGCCTAGATAAGCTCGCAGATGAAATTTCAAAATTTAAAGAGTAGGTCTTGGATAAATATAATTCGCGATGCACGATCAAAAATACGAGCTTTTTCTCGACATTCGCGCTTAAAAACAGAAGCGGCAAATGGCGTCCCAGCATTCGGGCGCTGCGCTACGCCACGGTATTCTTGGTGCATCTACTTTTCGTGCTTTCCTTTCGCGCCGATATTCAAATTTTAGAGGGCGACATCAGCGGCTCGCGGATACTTGGCTTTCACCTAGCAGATCCCTTTGCCACCCTTGAGGTGATCGCCGCGCACAAGGATCTGCCGATAAATTTGCTCATCGGCTCGGGCACCATCTTGCTGTTTTACTTCATCGCGGGCGGTAAGGCGTTTTGCTCGTGGATCTGTCCTTACGGAGCGCTTAGCGAGATCGGCGAAAAGCTGCATAATACGCTAATTTCAAAGCATGTCATCAAGGAGCGCGCCCTGCCTCGCGGTATGCGCTATGCGATCTGGGCGGTGTTTTTGCTGCTAAGCGCGATTACAGATCTGCTCGTTTTTGAAATTTTTAACGTAGTTGGAATTTTATCGCGCCTCATCATCTACGGCTTCTCGCTGGCGGGGCTTTGGATCGTTTTTGTGTTTTTGCTCGAAGTATTTTTTAGCAGACGGGTGTGGTGCACGCACCTATGCCCGCTAGGCAGTACCTATTCGCTTGCGGCTAAAGCAAGCCTTAGCAAGATTACTTGGGATAAGAGTAGGTGCGATCACTGCGGCGTTTGCCAAGACGTCTGCTTCGTCCCCCATGTGCTAGACATCACCAAAAAAAAGGCATCCGAAAACCTGGGTGATAAGAGCAAATTTATGCTAAAAGGGATCGACTGCACGCTATGCGGACGCTGTATCGACGTGTGTCACCAAGACGCACTCGGTATCGGCAATAAGCTAAAAGATATGATCTAAGGAAGTCTATGATAGAGATTAAAAACGTAAGCAAGAAATTCGCAAATCAATTCGTTTTAAAAGATATCGATCTAAATATCGCGGACGGCGAGCAGGTGCTTTTCGTCGGGCAAAACGGCGCGGGCAAAAGCTCGCTGATGCGGACGATTTTGGGCGAATATATACCCACAAGCGGCAGCGTAGCTATCGACGGATTTGATTCATTTAAGCAGCGCAGCCGCGCTCTACGCGGTATCAGCTTCGTGCCGCAAACCCCGCCGCCGCTTAAGCTGAGCCTAAATGAACTCATCTACTTCGCCGAGCGCACGGCGGACGCAAGCAGAGCAGGCATCGTAAAATTTTGCGACGAAATGGAGCTTGATCTGAGTTCAAATTTAAACAAACCCTTTCATAAGCTATCCGGCGGTATGAAGCAGAAATTTTTAATTGCGCTAGCATTCGGCAGAGCTAGCAAGGCGATGATTTTCGACGAACCGACCGCCAATCTCGATCCGAGCGCGCGCGAGCGTTTTAAGACACTTTTGCACAACCACGCAAAAGACAAAAGCTTGATCTTTATCTCGCATAGGCTCGAGGAAGTGGGAGGGCTGGTAAAAAGAATGATTTCAATGGATCTAGGGAGGATCGTAGATGACAAAAATGTTTAAAATTATGCTTTGTGCGCTTGCGGCGCTTACGTTTTTAGGCTGCGGCGACGAGAAAGACTACGGCAACGTCCATTACGACAGGGACGTATGCGAGCACTGCCAGATGGCGATCAGCGACAACCGCTTCAGCGTCGATGTGCGCGTGGACGGAAAAAACCACTACTTTGACGACATCGGCTGCTTGGTGGATTTTATGGTTACCAACGACAAACTAAACTGGCTAAAGGACGCCAAAATTTACATCAACGACGCTAGCGGCAACGGCGAGTTTATCGACGCACGCACGGCGCATTTTTACAAGGGCTTTAAAACCCCTATGTCGTTCGGCTGGGGCGCGTTTAAAAACAAGCAAGAGGGCAAGCAAGACTTCAGCTTCGATCAAGTAGTCGCGGCGCTTAAAGCAGGCGGCGGCTCGCACGGCATGGGAATGGGCGATATGGGTCGCGATGCGCACGGCGATATGGGAAGCATGCACGGACACGGCGACATGGGCGGAATGAGTGGAATGCAAGACCCTCGCTCCGCAGAGCACGGCATGGGCGAACCTAAGCATGATATGGGCGGCGGCGATGCAGGCAGCACGGCGCACCCTCAAAGCTCACCGCACGATATGCACGAAAGCGGCGGCACTGCGCACGATATGCCTTCAGGGCACGCGCATTAAGGATGCTTTGGCTAAAGCGAAATTTTAAGCGGCTTCGTTTTGCACTAAATTTAAAGCCTGAATTTCAGCGCGCCGCCCATGCCGATATAGATGAGATAAAATTTTATTTTGCAGCTGCGGCACGAGGCAAAGCTAGGCTTAAAAAACGACCGCTAAATTTTATCTCGCAACACGGCTAAATTTAACGCGCGGCGCGAAATTCGCTCTGCCGAATTAAAATTTACGTGGGCGCGCTAATTTAAAATTTCGCCGTAAATTTAAAATTTAACCGGCGCAGAATTCGCCGCTACTAGATTTTTAGAATTTTAAAATTTTATGCCGCGGGATACACCCGGCTTTGAAATTTTACGGAGCTGAAATTTAAGCGACCCCGTCAAACGGCTAAATTTTAAAACTGCAGTAGATAACGGATAGCGGGCGGCAAACGACGCGCTGTTTGCAAGCGCCGCAAGCAAGCCGTAAATTTAAAATTTATGCGTGAGCCGCGGCCACAGGCAGCGGATAAAATTTCGCCGCTTATTTAAACACTCGGCGGGCGAAATTTAAAGCTATATCCGGGCTGCAAAACGAGGCTAAAATTTAAAGACGGGCGGCGCATTTAGGCCGCGCGAGAAATCTAAATTTAAAAGCGCACCGAGGCGCAATAAAGGAAAAGAATGAAAAATTTACTCACCATCGCCGCTTTGGATATCAAAGAATCCTTCCGCTCGCGCTGGTTTTTGCTCTATCTGCTGATCTTTAGCGGGCTCGTGGCGGCGTTTTTCATCACGGGGGTGACCGATTCGCGCGTGCTCGGTTTCAGCGGGCTTTCGCGACTGCTACTGCTGTTTATTCAGATCTGCATCATCATCCTGCCCGTCTTCGTGCTCGTCACCACCAGCAAAGCGATCCTAGCCGATCGAGACCTAAATATCTTAGAATACCTGCTAAGCTTCCCGATCTCGCAGGCGCAGTATTACTACGGCAAGGCGCTAGGAAGGCTGTTTGGAGTGTTCGTGCCGATATTTTTGTCGCTGCTTTTGGCGATCGTTTGGGGCGCGATTAAGGGCACGGGCATTCCGTGGGCGATCTGCCTGCTTTATACGGGGCTGCTTTTTAGCTTGTGCGCGGCATTTTTAGGCGTAGCGTTTTTGATCTGCGCCGTTTCAAAAAGCCAAGAGATGGGGCTTGGGCTCGCGTTTTTCGTCTGGCTTTTCTGCCTTGCGTTTTTGGATCTCGTGCTGATCGGACTGCTCGCAAAAACGGGCGTAAACGAAAATCTGATCTTTGCGATCGCCCTAGCAAACCCGATGGAGGACTTTCGCATCGCCGCTATCAGCCTATTTGATCCCGATCTTGCGGTCATCGGCACGACGGCGTATTTTATCCTAGATCACTTCGGGCGCGGACTTTTCATCGCCTTTTCGCTGCTCTATCCGATCGCGCTGGGCGCGGCGAGCCTGATTTTGGGCTATTTTATCTTTAGATCGAAGGATTTGGCGTGAAATTTCCACTAATTTTGGCGGCATTTATAGTGCTTTGCGGCGCAGCTGAGATACAAAATTCCGCGGCGCAAAGCTCCAGCTTGGCGCAGAATTTAGGCGCATCAGATAAGACAGGCTCCGATTCGGCGCAAAATTCCAAATCTGCGCGCGATCTTGCGTGGCTAAAAGACGTAAATCTTACCTGCGCTAAATACGGCATCGATACTAGCGCGCATCCCGAATTTCGCGCCTATGCAAGGCTTAAAGACGGCAGCGCGCTAGCGTTTGCTTCGCCCAAGGCGATGTTTGCATATTTTTTCGAGGGCGAAAATTTGAGCGGCAATAACGGCGCGGCTTCCGCAGAGGAAAATTTGATGAGCAAAAATCCCGCTAGCGGCAATTTCGGCGAGTCAAATTCCACGAACGCAAATTTCGGCGGTGCAGAGCTTTACGTCACCGATTACGCAAGCGGCGAAATTTTACGGGCGCAGGACGCGTTTTATGTATTCGGCAGCGTGCTGCAAAGCGCCAGAGGCGACGATCTCATCACGTTTGCGAGATTGCGCGACGCGCAAGACTTCATGCGCGAGAAAAAGGGGCATAAAATTTTGCAGTTTCGCGAAATCTCCGCCAGGCTGATCGATTATCTAAGATGATCGAGCCGCTCGGCGAAATTTAAACCAAGTTATTTAGTATATCTTATTCATAAAATTTTATCTTTTATTTTAGTGCGCTATTAAGGGAATTTAAAGCAATTAAAAAATACAATCACGTTAAATTTTATCTATAAGAATTAAATAGTGTAGTCTTTTAGTATATTTATTGAGGGCTGCATTCTCACTTATTTTTAAAATAAATTTTAAGGAGACAACCATGGCAAACGACAAAATCGCAAAACAAAAAGGCTCACGCAAGAAGGCTGCGACGGATGAAAATTCCGCTGCGAATAAGGGGGAAAATTTTGCCGCAGACGCGGTCAAAAGCTCCGCCGCATCCGTTTTCGACAAAAGTGCAAGCACTGCTAAAAATTCTGCCGCTAATTCTATGACTTCCGCCTCACATGCTCGCGACAAAATTTCTAAAAATCGCGCCGCAGGTGGGAATTCCTGCGACGAGTGCGACTGCGAAGCCAAAAATTCCGCGTCTGGCTACGATGATAGCGCAAGCTCTGCCTCAAGCACGAACTTTGCGGCGCACTCAAGCACTCAAAGCGCAGGCAACGCTAAAAAATCCGCAATAAACTCTACAATAAATTCCATGGCTGATTCTTTGACAAATTCCATCTCAAATCCTGCAAAGAGCCCAAGCAGCAAAGGCCACTTCTCTTGTTCGCACGAACATAGCGATAGCTTCGCAATTCACTCGCATCTACACGACGAAGATCTTGCGCCCCATCCACACGATCAAGAAAAAAACCTCGCAGCCTATTTACACGAATACGGCGCAAATTCTGCGGCGTCTTCGCATGAGCAGCGCGACGAGGATTCCGCCGCCTGCTCATACGAGCACGACGAACATTGCCATGATCACAAACCCCACTCTCATCGCGCGATTATTGGATTTGACGAGCACGGCATCCCAAAAGTTTTAGTGCCCGCAGAGGCTAGTCCGCACACACATAAAGACGCGCAGGGCAATCTTTTCGAGCATTTTCACGAGGCGGAATTTACGGCGGATTATATGAAGGCGGTGCTTGAATACAAAAAGACCTTCCCCACAAAACAAGAAGTACTTGAGAAAACCCCCGATCCCGCCGTTCGCGAAATGATGCTTAGGATGGAGCAGATCGGCGTAGATACGGCGTTTGATCGTTTCGACAAACAGATGCCTATGTGTAGCTATGGACTTACCGGAGTATGCTGTAAGATCTGTAATATGGGGCCTTGCAAAATTACTAAAAAGGCCGATCGCGGCACTTGCGGTGCGGACGCCGATCTCATCGTATCGCGCAACCTACTGCGCCAAGTAGCTGCAGGCGTAGCTCAACACGGCGCACATGCCAGAGAGCTTCTACTATCGCTAAAATGGGCGGCGCAAGGCAAGCTAGATCTGCCCATAATAGGCGAATACAAAATCATCAATACCGCCAAAGCCTTTGGAATTCCAACTGAAGGCAGAGAGTTAAAAGAGGTAGCGATCGAGCTTGCCGATACGCTTTTGACAGATCTTTCGCAAAGTAGCGGCGAGTATAAAACCATCACTGCGCTCGCACCCAAGGAGCGTCAAGAGGTATGGCGCAAGCTGGATATCTTGCCGATTAGTGCGTATAACGAAGTCTTTGAGGCGTATCACCGAACGGGTGTAGGCACGGACGGAGACTGGCGCAGCGTGATGCAGCATCTTTTGCGCTGCGGGCTTGCTTTTACCTTTACCGGCGTAGTAGCTGCGAATATCGCTACGGATGCGCTATTTGGTGTAGGAGATCGCGTAACTTCCAAAAGCAATATGGGCGCGCTTAAAAAAGGCTGGGTCAATATCGCTGTGCACGGACATCTGCCGACACTAGTAAGCTTAATAGTGGAGATCGGAAATTCTAAGGAGTACCAAGACAAGGCTCGCGCAATAGGCGCGCAGGGTATCGCATTTTACGGCGTGTGCTGTTCTGGGCTATCGGCGATGTATCGAAACTGGGGCGTCGTGCCGCTCTCAAACGCCGTAACTGCCGAACTCGTCATAGGCACGGGAGCGCTTGATCTGTGGGTCGCCGATGTCCAAGATGTCTATCCTGCGATCATGGACGTGGCTAACTGCTTCCAGACCAAGGTCGTTACTACAAGCTCATCAGCTAGGCTTCCCGGAGCCGAGCATATCGGCTACGATCATCACCATAGTAATATCACCGAGACTAGGAATTTGGCGCGTAAAATTCTAGACCGCGCATTGCAATCTCACGAAAAGCGCAAGGGGCTGCCGGTATATATCCCGCCGTATGAAGTCGAGGCCGAAGTGGGCTTTTCGGTAGAATTCGTCCATAAACACTACGGCGGCATGGAGCCGTTAGCGCACGCACTAAAAAGCGGTGAAATTTTAGGCATCGTAAATATGGTCGGCTGCACCAATCCTAAAGTGCCTTATGAGCGCGCTATCATAGATGTCGCACAAACCCTAATCGAAAATAATGTCCTAATCCTAACCAACGGCTGCGCGTCGTTTCCGCTAATGAAGCTGGGCTTTTGCCAAAAAAGCGCGTATAAAAAAGCAGGCGCGTCGCTGCGGGCGTTTTTAGAAAAAGACGAGCTTCCGCCGGTATGGCACGTGGGCGAGTGTATCGATAATACCCGCTCCAGCGGAATTTTCGCAGGTATCGCAGGGGTGCTAGGCAAAAATCTCTACGAGCTGCCGCTTGCCTTCACCTCTCCCGAGTGGGCGAACGAAAAGGGCGTCGATGCCTCGCTCGGATTCCGCCTAATGGGCATCGACTCATATCACTGCGTCGAGTATCAAATCCACGGCTCTGCAAACGTCATACACTTTTTCAAAGAGGGCACCAGGCGGGCGCTTGGCTCTGTGATGCACGTAGATACCGATCCGGTCGCGCTTGCGTTAAAAATGGTAAGCGACATGCGCTTAAAACGCAAAGCTCTAGGCTGGCAGTAGCGACGGATGGATTCATTTCGCATCGCATTTTAAGCGATGCGAAATTTCATGATAAAATTTAACCTCTCGCGGGCAAATAAAATCCCGCGTCCAAACGGCAATTAAAATTCTACAACTAAGTGGCTAGCAAAACCGGGGTCAAATAAAGAGAAAATTTTCGCACCGTATCCGTTTATGGAATTCTAAATCAAATCTTAAAATCCTATGTAAAATTTCGCCGCGCGTTGCGTTTGCCACTAAATCGGCGGAATCCGTCATCGAGCTTAAGCGCATCTTTCGCAAACGGATGAAATTTTAAAATTCCATCTCAGCGTAAATTTCGTAGGCTCTCATCTGAAATCCACAAGCGAAATTTCGCTTAAAAGCCTTATTACACGGAGCTGCACGCCATTAAATTTGCTCGCGTATATGAAAGCTAAAATCATAAAAATTTAATATGATATGTGCTAAAATGCCACATCTGTTTAAGGATTTAGATGTATAAATCAAAGCCACTGCGTCATCATCGGCAGAAGACGTCGCACGAGGCGGAGGCTCTGCCGTCAAGTCCTGCGTTTCGCAGCTTTAGGCAGTGTAGTAAAAGCGCGTCTATGCTGCGCCGCAAACATTTTCGGCTGAGACCGTACGGGCGCGAGGGCGTCACTACAAATCTTGCAGGCGGCTAAAATTTTCATCCGAATCTTTTCTGAAATATTGATCTTGGGGCCATCACGAAGGAATTTTACCGCAAGCCTTTCGCCTACGAGCGGAGGGCAGAATTTAAAGCGTAATTTTAAGCAGGTTTCAACGAGGTGAAATTTCAAAGATTAAATTTAATGCAAAAGATAAAATTTAAAGCAAGGGAAGGTATGAAAAATTTTAAATTTATGCTCGTGCTGCTGATACTAGCGACGATTGCGACGATTGCGATATCGCTTTGTATAGGGCGTTTCGGCCTAAGCATCGCCGAGGTGCTAAAAGCGCTTAGCGGCGGCGAGGTAGCGCAAAATGTCCACAACGTCATCATGCAGGTGCGCTTGCCGCGCATCATCGCCGCGGTGCTCGTGGGCGCAGCGCTGGGCATCAGCGGCACGGCGTATCAGGGCGTCTTTAAAAACCAACTCGTCTCGCCCGATCTCTTAGGCGTCAGCGCCGGAGCCTGCGTGGGCGCAGCGATCGCGATCCTGCTTGATCTAAACATCCTTTTGATCCAACTTTTCGCCTTCGTTTTCGGGCTTGCGGCGGTTTGCATTACGCTTCTGATCACGCGCGCGCTTCGTTCGAGCGCCACCATAATGCTCGTGCTTGCCGGCATCATCGTAAGCGGTCTGATGGGCGCGCTAATCGGATTTTTAAAATTTATGGCCGATCCCGAGACGAAGCTTGCAGACATCGTGTATTGGCAGCTAGGAAGCCTCGCGAAGGTCGACCCCTCCGTGCTAGCGATGATAGCGCCGGTGATGGGGGTTTGTATCGCTATCTTGGTGCTGATGAGCTACCGCATAAACGTCCTATCTATGGGCGATGCGACCGCGGCGAAGCTCGGCGTAAACGTCATCATGGAGCGGGGCATCATCATCGTCTGCGCGACGCTGCTAACCGCAAGTAGCGTGTGTATCAGCGGCATAGTCGCGTGGGTGGGGCTTTTGATGCCGCATCTAACGCGCATGATCGTGGGCGTGAGCAACACCAAGGCGATCCCTGCGAGCATATTTTTAAGCGCGATCTTCGTGCTCATCGTAGACGACGTAGCGCGCAGCATAAATCAAAGCGAGATCCCGTTAGGGGTGCTTACGGGCTTTATCGGCACGCTATTTTTTATATTCATCCTGCTTAAAAACAAAAGGAAGCTAAATGGTTAGAGTTGAGAGCTTAGACTTCGGCTACGTAAAATCCGCCCCTCTGACGCTGCACGACGTGAATTTCAACCTCGAAGCGGGCGCGATGCTGACGATTTTGGGGCAAAACGGCGCGGGCAAATCGACGCTTTTAAATTTAATCAGCGGCACGCTTGAGCCTCTGCGCGGTAAAATTTCAATTGACGGCAAGGATATGGCGAGCCTCAGCGCCAAAGGGCGCGCCGAGATCATCGGCTACGTCTCGCAAAGCGAGGTCTGCGAGTACGACTACAGCGTCTTCGAATACGTCCTGATGGGGCGCACGGCGCATATCGGGATCTTTTCGCAGCCGAACGAAAACGACTACAAGCTCGCGCAGCGCTACATGAAAATGCTTGAAATTTGGCACCTAAAAGACAAGATCATCACGCGCCTAAGCGGCGGCCAGAGGCAGATGGCGTCCATCGCGCGCGCCCTTTGCAGCGAGCCTAAGATCGTGATCTTCGACGAGCCCACCTCGGCGCTAGATTTTGCCAACCAATACAAATTCCTTCGCGCCACAAAAGAGCTTCTCAAAAATGGCTACACAGTCGTTTTAGCCACGCACAATCCGGACTTCGCACTGCTTTTGGGCGGATACGTCGCGCTCGTAAAAGGCGGCGGCGAGGTCGCATACGGCAAGGCCGAGCAGATCATAAAGAGCGAAATTTTAAGCAAGCTATACGATCTGAAGCTCGACGTCAGCTATAACGAAAAGGTCGGTCGCGTCTGCTGCTTAACGTATCCGTTTTGATCCTAACTTCGCGGACGAGCAAAGCTCGTCCTTGCGACGGGGAGCTTCGCTCCCTCGACCCACCTAAAGTTACAGAAATTTTGCTACGCAAAATTTTAAAATTTATAGGTTTTACTCCTTGCGACAGTCAAGCCGCCGCTGCGACGGGGAGCTTCACTATTTCTCGCGAAGGCTAGGAAGCGCCCCGCGCTTCCTTCGCATTGCTTCGCTCGCCTAAAGTTTCAGAAATTTTGCGTAGCAAAATTTTAAAATTTATCGGTTTTACTTCTCAGTTCGAACAAGATCCGAGCCTGCGAGCGGGGCTCTGCCCCGCGCCCCGCTAAAGTTACGGCAGGCTAACGCCTGCATTTTTATCGGTTTAACTTCGCGGATGAACAAAGCTCGTCCTTGCGACGTGGAGCTTCACTATTTCTCGCGAAGGCTAGAAAGCGCCCCGCGCTTCTTTCGCATTGCTTCGCTCGCCTAAAGTTACAGAAATTTTACTGCGTAAAATTTTAAAATTTATCGGTTTTACTTCGCGGAGGAGTACAGCTCGTCCTCGAAATTGAAACTTCGAAATTTTACAATTTTATCGCTTCGGCTGCGCGAGTGAGAGGACTTAATAAGCGTTAGCGGCAATAAAATTTTAACGTCCGCGGCGGGGATTTTGCGACGGCGAAATTTTAAAATTTCAAAGCGGGCGGTGGGGCCGGAATTTTAAAATTTGTTCCGAATTTTAAGCATAAAAATCAAAATTTATCGTTACAATTACGTAGAATTTTTAAGGAGTAAAAATGAAAAAAATAGTGCTTTTAAGCGCAGCTGCGGCGCTTGCCGTAAATTTAAGCGCGCAGGAAAACAGCCTTGAGATCTACGCGAACTCCGCCTTCTTGCATCAAAACTTCGGCGCGCAAAAATCAAACTTCAGCGTGAACGTACCGGAGTACTTGGATATCCGCAGCATCGAGATCGCGGGCTCTTGCGAAGTGCGCGAATTGTCTTTGGGAGAGATTGAGCCTGTGAAAAACGCGGAATTCGCCAAAAAAGAAGCGGACGAAAAGAGCCTGCGCGAGCTAAACGACCGCCTGGTCGCGCTTAAGGCGCAGCAGCGCTTTTTAAGCGACTTCGCAAGCTTAAAAGATAGAAGTTTAGCGAGCCTAAAGGCGGATTCGCAAAAAATTTACGACGAAGTCTTGCTCGTAGCGGGCGAAATTTCAAAGACGGACGAGCAGATCGTAAAGCTCAAAGAGAAAATTTCAAAATACCGGATCAAGAACGAACGCCGCTTAAACGCGAACTTTGGCTGCGATCCGAGCTTCGTTAAGATCAACTACCCCGTTGACGTAAGCGCCTACACGCACAACGAGCTCTCGGCAGATCTTGCAAGCGGCAAGATCGAGGTCGCGCAAAAGCTCTCGGTGCAAAATCCGCTAAACGCCGAGCTAGCGAATTTGACGATCGCGCTGTATCCTTACGAATACTCCTCGCAGACCGCGCCGCAGCCGTTTTA